>Ga0182006_1000190_pt1 | contig 63313 bp, 50 predicted proteins | sample Sormic07211104_1_FD_123022 | JGI IMG/M metagenome (GOLD analysis project Ga0182006, IMG submission 123022) | Rhizosphere microbial communities from Sorghum bicolor, Mead, Nebraska, USA - 072115-104_1 MetaG | ecosystem: Host-associated > Plants > Roots > Rhizosphere | place: USA: Nebraska...
TACCTTCTGGTAATAAAAAACTGATAAGGGTTTCTTCGGCCTGATTCAAGGGAATTTGTATTTGCTATAAACTACAAAAGAAACAAATTATTCGATTCCCCCCAACTTTTCCGCTTGATCCGAAGTTTATCCTGAGCGCAGACGAAGGGAGCCCAGCAGAGGGAGCCAATGCCCTTCACGATATCGTGAAGGGCATTTTTGTTTTTAGCTGATTTTCAAATCGTTGCATACCGTAAATAAAGGCCGATTTTTGGTTCGAGCCCAGTGTCTGCACCCATACTGTGCAAAGCCTCTAAATTCTCAAACTTGCTTTACTAATGCCTTCTAAGCGAATAGATTATAATTTATATTCTCGGCTTTTTTTGGTCCGATGCTGTTAGCTTCAATAGGATTGCAGGTTTTGCTGCCATTATAGAGTTTAAACGCGTGTTCAGAAAAGAAATAAACTAAGTCGATATATTTTTCTGCTTCTTCTTTTGAAAGAATTGTGCCTTTGACTTTGAAAATCTTACAAACAAAGATTGCCTTATTTACGTCCCATACTTATATATTGATATCTGGCTGCTGCTTTTGGAAGTGTCTGGGCTTTTTGAGGAGCAAAAGAGCTGCTTTGGAGCGTTTAGCGTTCGGAACCATAGCATCCGGATCATAACGCTGAGCGGAAAGGCTCTAAAAAGATAAAGCCCCAGATGACTGGATAGTGTAGTATAGGGTGGATGCTTTTACTAAAATGCATATTTTTAATGGTACTCTTTATTAAAGGTAATTTATCATAAAAAAAAAGTCACAAATTCTTCCATTGGTTTGCGTACTTTTTCATTCTTCAAATTCCAGTCGTTTTCGTCGTCACGATAACCGACTGCCAAAAGCATTGAACTTCTTAGGCCTTTTGAAGGTAAGCTAAGAAACTCATCAAGACCGGCAGGATCGAAACCTTCCATTGGCGTTGTATCAATTCCTTGTGATGCGGCAGCAACCATTGCCAATCCTAAAGCAATATTTGCCTGTTTGGCTGCGTGATGAAAATTTTCTTCAATGCTCATATTTCCGAAAAACGCTTTAGCAAAGTGCCTTTGTCTTTCGTAAGATGCAGATTCAGAGTTTCGTTTTGAAATTAAATGATCAAAAACGTGGTCTATCCTTTCCTTTGTATATTCGTCCCAAACTGTGAAAACTAAAAGATGTGAAGATTCAACAATCGGAGCTTGATTCATTGCAATCGGCAGAATCTGCTTTTTGATTTCAGGATTGCTGATGACGAAAATTTCGTAAGGCTGTAATCCGATTCCTGATGGGGCGAGATGTGCTGCTTCCAAAATCGTATTGATCAGCTCTTCCGAAACTTTTTCGCCTGTCATTCTTTTGACTGCGTATCGCCAATTTAAAAGATCTATAATGTTTTTCATGATTTATAATTTATTAAAATCAAGGTAGTTAACATTCAATTACCTTGATTTATTTTAAATTAAAGAATTCCTAACTGACCCAAAAGTATGGTTGCTGCAGTGTAACAATGGAATGATTTTATCTTCCCATTTTCGATTTTGAAAACATCACAACAAGGTGTCTGCATCGTTTTGTTCGTAGCCGGAATCGTTCCTGAAGGTAACTGAAGCGGACCTTTGTGAGTCCCGTTTAAAGATAATTCTACCACCACTGTATTTTCATTTTCTAAAACATACAAGTCATATAATTCTCTGTGCATATCCGGGAAAGCGGTTGCATAAATATCTACTGTTTTCCCAATATCTTGTCCGTAATATTTAGTTCCTGCAGATACATCCCAGAAATATCCGTCTCCTGCAAAAAGGTCAACAAAGCCTTGTGTATGCTGTTCTTCTGCGATTCTGTATAACTCACGGATTAATTTTTCGTTCTCTGAATTTTGATTGATTACTGAAGCTTTCATAATTGATTTTTTTAAAATTTTTAATTGTTATTTGAGATATAATTTAATTTGGTTATTTGTCCACAAAAACATAAAGTTTAATTGCTTTTCCGTTTTCGAAAACAAAAAGATCCATTCCAGTTACGGCATTTGGCTTTTCAGGAGTGCCGTTTTGCCAATACAATCTTCCAATATGATGATTAACGTCTATTGCTTTGATATGAGTAAATCTTGAGTTTGGACTTTTCTTTTGCAAATCATCAACAAACCCGTTGATTTCTTTATGCCCGACTGCGATAAAATGACTGTCAACCATTTCGATGTTGTCTGCATAGACCTCTTTCATTAATTTTTCACGTTTTGTTATGTCTTTCTCGTTCCAAATTGCCAAGTGTAAATCGACTAATGAACGGATTTCCGATTCTGATAATGTTTTCATATTTTTAGAAGTAGTTGATTTTTCTGAAGGATTTTTAGGAGACCATAAGATTGTTGCGGGATTATTTTTTTCGTAGCCTTTTCCGTTTGGATATGAAACCAGTTCCATTTTAGAACCCCAGGGTGTTGTAAAATATACCCAGCTCTCTCCTTGTGTATCTCCGGATGGTGTTAAAAAAGGTTCTCCCAAAAACTGAACGCCTTTGCTTTTTAAATAATTAACACTTTGCTTGATGTCATCAGTATAAAAAGCGATATGGCTTGCTCCTATATCGTCTCCGCCAGGTTGTAGATTGCTGCCTTTGTTATCTTTATATTCGAATAATTCGATGTTGGCACCCGTTCCTGCTTTTACCATTTTTATTGTAACCGGACCTGTTGCAGTCTGCATATGATTTGTTTTTTTCCAGGCATCACCCAATGCAATTGGCCCTAAAGTAGTAACAGGAGAAAATCCCAATACATCTTTAAAAAATCTCACTGCCTGATTCATATTCGGAACATTAATTCCTATGTGATCTACACCAAGAATTCCCACATTTTGCTGTGCTTTAACTTGAGAAACAGAAGTTGACAATAATATAGCACTTGCAATTGCAGTTAGATTTACTTTGATTTGTTTTTTTAAATTGTTCATCTTTTTAATTTTTTGTTGTTGTTTGATGAAGCAAATTTCTAACATTTCAATGTCTTCTTCCATTGATAAAAGCTTGAAAAAAAAGCAAACAAATGTCAATGAAATGGATGATTTTTAATATCAAGCATTGTTTTAGCCCTGATTGCAACGACATCCTTTTGTGGAGCAAAGCGGAACAAAAGATATAGTGGAAAGCAGGATTAAGCTCCTAAAAAAAATAGCATTGAGAAAATTTTAAAATCAAAAAAGGCTGGAATAAAAATATCCCAACCTTTAGTTATTATTTAAAGTTCTAATTATTCGCTGTATTTTGCAAGCCATTTAGCTTTAAGTTCGGCTCTTGCATTGATGAACTCTAAATCTGTTCCCTGAGCAACAGCATCTAATGGAAAACGCAATGGACGAGAACCTTCTTTCATTTGGATCAATTCCAAAATCCCATCTGCAATGGTTTGAGGATTCATATTGAATTCTTTCATTTTTCCAAATAACGCTGTACCAATAGCATTAAACTGTTCTGTTGCAACCGGATTATAGGCATCAGAAATTTCAGGTTTATCTGAATTAACTCCTGCTTTTTCACCTGTGTTCATTTCGGTTGGATAAACGCCTGGCTGGATGGAAACATTATCAATATTGAACTGTTTTAATTCATCTTGTAAACCTTCTGTAATGCTTTCCACTCCAAATTTTGAAGCAAAATAAGGAACCATAAAAGGTGAAGTATGTGCACTTGCTCCAGAAGTTATATTAATAATCAACCCGCTTTTATGTTCTCTCATAGAAGGTAGAACTGCCTGATAAGTTCGGATCACTCCATAAAAATTAACTTCAAACATCTGGCGGATTTTATCCAAACTGTAAGCTTCCAATAATCCGAATCCGGAAACGGCTGCATTATTGATCAATACATCAATTTTGCCATATTTTTCAAGTGTTCTCTCAAAAGCGTTGGTTACGGAAGAATTATCTGTAACGTCTATTTCTACTACTTCAATATTAGGTTTTGAACTGAGTTCTTTTGCAACCGTTTTATTTTTTTCGTTGATGCCACGCATTCCTGCAATTACGGTATAACCAGCGTTGGCTAGAGTAGCTGCGGTCAATTTGCCAAATCCTGTGCTTGTTCCTGTGATGAAAACTGTCTTATTCATTTTATTAAATTTTGATTGTAATTTTAATAAGACAAAAATGCAGTCACAGGGGATTGTTTTCCATTGACAAAAGCTTGAAAAAATAGCAAACAAATGTCAATGAATTGGACGATTTTTATTTCTTCACCATGTTCCTGCGGAGTCTGGTAAGGGTTTCTGGGGTAATGCCGATGTAAGAAGCAATCATATGCTGAGGAATTCGGTTAACGATATGAGGGTATTTTTCAAGGAAATTCTGATATTTTTCCTCTGCGGTAAAACTGATATTAGCCAAAATTCTGTTTTGAGAAACAATAAAACTTTTCTGAATGATCTGATTTACCATTTGATTAAGCTGTGGAATTTGTGAACATAATTTTTCAAAATCAGTCTTGTCGATCAGAAGTAATTCGGTGGGTTCTATTGCATCAATATTTAAGCGAGACGGAGTTCCATTAGTAAGGCTTTCGCGATCGCCTGTCCAATAATTTTCGGGAGCAAAATTGATGATATGTTCTGTGCCATTCTCAGCGATAGAAAATGTTTTTACCAATCCTCTACAGATAAATGCATTATAATGCCAAATATCGCCTTCCTGAAAAAGAAATTGTTTTTTGCGGAGCTTTTTTACTTTGCAAACGGATTCAATTAATTGCATTTCGTCGTTGGAAAGCTCTATCTTATCGGTAAGGTATTTTTGGAAAATCGCGAACATTTATAGCATATTTATACATCAAATTTATAAATAAAAACTGTTTAAAGTTCTTGCTCCAATAATCACTTATTAAAGACTTTTAATCTTTCATGACCGCTCAATTTTTTGTGGAGCAATAGTTTTTATACCAGATACCTAATTCATATTCTTCAGAATAATAAGCTCACTTCTAATCTTTAACATTTTTGCAATAATTAAATTAATCAATTATTTTTTTCTAGATAATTCTCGTTAATCCTAGAACCGGTTAATAATTGAAAAAAATTGTTTTAGAAATTAATGATTTAAATGAATTAACTCAGCTGGTTAGCGTCCCGCACATGCGGGATTAATCAGAGGGTCCCTGGGGAGTAGATCCCGATTCGCCGGGAAGCCCAGCAGAGGGAGCAAAGCCCACAACGAAAGTTGTGGGCTTTTTGCGTTTAGTGGGGATAGGCGAAATTTATGCTGAAATGTTTAAAGCCTTTGGTTATTGTTATATTTTAATTTCAGTTTTAAATACTACCGTAGCATCACCTTTTATCTTAATTAGCGAGGGTAGACCATTTTCAATTACGACACTAACGCTTATCATTCCGAGCCTGTTTATCTTTTCTCCTTGTTTGCCATTGAATTCAAAGAGGCTGTCCTTAAAATCAACAATTTTATTTTGTATGAGGTATCCGCCTAATGGTCCGTTTGCATTGCCTGTAACCGGATCTTCATTTATTCCGATTGCAGGGGCAAACATTCTTCCATAGGTTAATACGTCATCATCATCCGAGTCAAATGTGAATACAAAATAACCATAGCAATTAATCTGTTTACTTAGGTCAATCAAACTATTGTAATCAGGGGTCAGATTGTTCAGCTTTTCTCTGCTTTTTATCCCGATCATCACTTTTGAATGTCCTGTAGAAGCAATCTGGACCGGGCATCTTTCATCAATATCATTATAATGAAGTCCTAGCGCTGATAATATTTGTTGAGTGGTAGCGGGATCGAATATCGGGCTGAGTTCAAATTTACCTTGGGTCATTATAATTTGGTAATCCTCATTTTTTTTGACGATCTCAAAAGGAAGTGTGCCAACCTTGGTCTTATACCTCAAAATACAAGCGTTTAAATTGTATTCAATAGCTTTTGCGTACATCGCGGCAATTGTAGCGTGGCCACAAATGGGAACTTCCGATGTTGGCGTAAAATACCTGATTAAGCCATCAGCATTATTATCGTCGGGAGAAAAAAGAAAGGCTGTTTCAGAATTGTTTAATTCTTTGGCAATCTGTTGCATTTGGGCGTCAGTCAATCCGTCGGCATTCACAACTACACCCGCCGGATTTCCACTAAATCTCTCTTTTGTAAAAGCGTCTATCTGGTATATTTTATACGTTTTCATCGGTCGTTTCAGGTTTGTTAAAAGAGCTTTTTACTTGCTGATCAAATATATTCAATTTTATAAGCAGGATCCTGATGCTTTAATAGATATGACGGATGAAACCCAACTTATGACGGTCTGTTGAAGAAAGCCTTATGGAAAAAAATCATAAAAATTTGCGTAGTTAAATGACTACATTTATATTTGTAGTCAAATAGCTACATAATGAATTTAAGAAGAGATGTATTTCAGGCCATTGCCGACCCTACAAGAAGGGCAATACTGTTATTGGTGGCCTCGCAGTCTATGACGGCTGGAGCAATAGCTACCAATTTCGATACCGCAAGGCCAACTGTTTCAAAACACCTGCAGATCCTTACCGAGTGCGAGTTGTTAGAGCAAAAACAAAACGGCAGAGAAATTCATTACCACACTAGCGCAAAAAAAATGAAAGAAATTGCCGATTTTATTGAGCCGTTCCGCAAAATGTGGGACGACAGATTTAATAAACTGGAAGATATCATGAAAAACTATAAACCAAGCAAATAGCGTAACATGGAGCAGAAAACAAAAATTGATGCCGAAAATGGCAAACAGGAAATGATCATTACCAGAGAATTTGATCTGCCTGTAGCATTGCTTTTTAAGGCTTATGTTGAACCCGAAATTATAGCACAATGGATGGGGACAAAAGTACTGAAGCTTGAAAACAAAAAGTACGGCTGTTACCAGTTCGAAACGGCTGATGCTAAAGGGAACGTAGCATTTGTAGCCACCGGAGTGATACACGAGTTTGTGCCAGACGAAAAAATAACGCGGACATTCGAAATGGAGCATACACCTTTTGGCGTTCAGCTTGAGTTTTTAAAGTTTGATAAACTAACCGATGATCGTAGTAAACTTACTATGCATGTAATTTACAGATCGGTAGCATTAAGAGATCAAATACTCGCCTTGCCTTTTGCTCAGGGTATTAATATGGCACATGACCGTTTAGAAGGCATTGTAAACCAATTAAAATAACACGTTATGACAAAGAGAAACAAAATTATCTATTGGATTGCAACCATTTGGCTGTCGTTAGGCATGTTGTCAACAGGAATAGTACAGCTGATAAAAATGAAAGAAGAAGTGGCATTGTTTACGCAATTGGGTTATCCGCTTTATTTTCTGACTATACTGGGGATTTGGAAAATTTTAGGTGTGGTTGCAGTGTTAATTCCCTAAATTTACTTTATTGAAAGAATGGGCTTATGCAGGTTTTTTCTTTGCCATGTCTGGTGCTGTTTTCTCACATCTGGCTGTTAGGGATAATAGTTCTTCGGCATATTTTGGGCCAATGTTATTACTCGTGCTAACTGTGCTGTCGTGGTATTTTAGGCCTGCGGATAGAAAAATTATTTCGGAAAGCTTAAATGCATAAGGAAAGAAGAGAACAAAGGAACAAACAAATTCGACTGATATGAAAACGAATCCTAAAGTTGATTTTTATTTTAATAAAGCGAAAAAGTGGCAGGAAGAACTGCTGCTGTTGCGGGAAATTGCCATAGATTGTGGACTTACCGAAGAATTAAAATGGGGAGTGCCTTGTTATACCTTACACAACAGCAACATCGTTTTAATACATGATTTTAAAGCGTACTGTGCATTTTTATTTTTTAAAGGCGTTTTATTGAATGATACCGCTGGGATCCTGATCCAGCAAACAAAGAATGTACAGTCGGCAAGGCAGGCACGCTTTACCAATGCCCTCGAAATAGTGGAACTGAAACCAATTTTGAAGACTTATATTTATGAAGCCATTGACGTGGAAAAAGCTGGTTTGAAAGTAGAACTGAAGAAAACTACCCAATATAGCATTCCGGCTGAGTTTCAAAGTAAATTGGATCATATTCCAGATTTAAAAGCGGCATTCGAAGCCTTAACGCCTGGCCGTCAAAGGGCTTATCTGCTTCATTTTGCGGCACCCAAGCAAGCTAAAACCCGTGAGGCAAGGGTGGAAAAATTTATGCCACAGATATTAAATGGCAAAGGATTGAATGACTAATCGTTCCCTATTTCGTGGTGCCGGATGTTGTCACTATTGGTTTGTTATCCTGTCCAAAGGACTCCTGTGGAGAGCGTAGTCAAAGGATCTTTTAATGTAGTGTAAAGGCATTGTGCTCCGGGTAGAAATTAGTGTTTTTTGAAATTAGGAAATGAATGGCTTGTGGTTCTTGGCGGTTTCAGTCCCGCCATCCGCTATAGCTCCGATAGAAAAATCGGAGGCTGTCGCTGCTGTCGGGTTTAGGGGCAGGGGTTTGTGCGCCCTGCAACCCCCAAATTGAAAAGCTGCCTTAGCCATTTAGCCCCGGTTGAAGCGTTACCCTGCAGCAACGAGGTATCCCGAACATTCGGGAAAGCGTAAAAGCAGAAAATGGGAAAGAACTTAGTGTTTTTCACAGGCATTGCGTTTCAAAACTATTTATAGACGAAAGGATTTTAACCAAAATAAACTGATGAGTAAAATAAATAATAATAAAAAAGAGTTGTCGGCAGTGCAGGCGGAAGAACTCCTCCATACTTTAAAAGTCCGTTTCGAAAAAAGCATGGACCGCCATAAAGGTATTGAATGGGCTAAAGTAGAAGAAAGGTTAGTTGCCCGGCCCGAAAAACTATGGATACTCGATGAAATGGAAATAACCGGCGGCGAACCCGATGTTGTTGGTTATGATAAAGAAACAGGCGAATATATTTTTTACGATTGTTCGGCAGAAAGCCCTAAAGGCCGTAGAAGTACTTGTTATGATTTGGAAGGGCTGGAATCGAGAAAAGAGCACCAGCCGGAAAATAATGCGGTTGATATGGCTGCTACAATGGGTGTAGAACTCTTAACAGAAGAACAGTACCGGTTTTTGCAGCAACTTGGAAAATTCGATATCAAAACATCGAGTTGGATTGTTACTCCTCCCGAAATCAGAAAATTAGGTGGTGCCCTTTTCGGTGATCGCCGCTACGATCATGTGTTCGTGTATCACAATGGCGCACAATCGTATTATGCCGCCAGAGGGTTTCGTGGTTTGTTAAAAGTTTAAGCTGATGATTATAATAATTTTTGATAACAAAAGAAACGGAGGCCAGGTCGTTTAGCCAAGCTAATTTCACCACTAAACTGATAGCCGAGCTTCGGAAAAAGCGCCTGGGTGGCCATATTTTCGCTATTGGTATCCACCCTTAAGATGGAAATACCCGAAGTTTTTGCTACCGCCTCGGCCTGGTTCATCAAAGCTCTGGCAATACCCATGCCCTGGCAATCAGGGTCTACTGCTAAACGGTGTGTAACAATGGCTTTTTCGTTAATATCCCAGCCTGCATCAGCATACTCGGGATCTTGATCTGTAGTAATTGCAGAAACACCAACAACCTGCTCTTCCAGTTCAGCTACCCATAACTGACCGATGGTAATATCGCCGGTAAATACTCCTGGGTTCGGATAATCATCTCCCCACTGGAAATTCCCTGCAGCACGCATTAAGGGTACAACTTTACTTACCAGGTGCATTATTTTCGGAATATCTGCTGTTACGGCTAATCTAATTGTCATGCCTGCAAAGATAATGAATGAGTTCGTTTGTCATTCGTTTATTGGTTAGCATGGCGCAGAAACTTGTGTAACGGTTAACTGGTTAATTGTTTAAATCGGTTAATTGACTCCAAACACACGACTCCAAGCGCCCAACTCAAAAGGTTAATCAACGCTAAACACGCGGCTCCAAACGCATAGCCGTTTAATCGACTTTGGACTTTCGACTAATGACTTTGGACTAACCCAAACTTCATTAAATCTTCATCTTTCGTTTTCATCTTTGGACTTTCTATTCTTCCTCATATTCCGGCCTGAAATATTGGTTGTTAAGGAATTGTTTCCTTATTGTATAATTCTGATTTTCACACTGTTAACGTAATGTTAAACTTAATTTGGCGTTAATATTTAATTAACATTAGGACTGTTGTTTTGCACAAAAATAAAACAACAGAAAATGAAATCACGCATACTATCCCTAGTAAGTATTCTGCTGCTCTTGGTCGCATTTGCTCAGGCACAGGTTACAACATCTAGTATTAATGGAAAGATTAAGGATAATAAGGGTATCATCCCAGGGGCAACCATTGTGATGGTACACGTTCCAACAGGTACGGTATCTAAAGGTTCGTCAAACGAGAACGGACTTTACCGTATTGGCAACTTAAACCCGGGTGGGCCATACAAAATTACCGTAACCTTTGTGGGTTATAGCCCGGTAGTAAAAGAGAATATTTATTTAACCTTAGGTTCGGATGTAAGGCTCGATCTTGATCTTCAGGAGCAGGGTAATCAATTGGCCGAAGTAAGTATTAAAGGCCAGAAAGGCGGAACAAAATCTGGTGCAGGTACAAGTATCGGCGAAGGTCAGATTAAAACTTTGCCAACCATGAACCGCAGCTTGCAGGATGTAACAAGGGTTACCCCTCAAGGCAGTAAAGATAATACCTTTGGAGGAACAAACTTTAGATACAACAACGTGACAATAGATGGTGCAATTAATAACGATGCCATTGGTTTTAGTCCCTCATTAGGTGGGCAAAGTGGAAGCTCGGGTATGCCGGGAAGCAGTACACGTACCAATCCGGTTTCGTTAGATGCCATTCAGGATGTTACCGTTTTACTTTCTCCATACGATGTTAAAGTGGGTAACTTTTTAGGTGGCAGCATAAACGCTGTTACGCGTGGTGGTACCAACGAGGTAGTAGGCTCAGTTTATGGTTATGGTCGTAACGCCGCTTTAATCGGTAGAAATAAAATCGGCGATAACAGCAAGGAGCCTTCCGCTTTTCACGATTACCAAACGGGTTTCCGTGTGGGTTTCCCGATTATAAAGGATAAATTATTCTTCTTTACCAACGAAGAGATTACCCGCCGTCAGGACCCGGTAATTTTAGGTGCAGGATCGTCTGATATGAAATTGCTAACTTTAACTGAGGCACAGCAGATTTCTGATCGCATGAAAACAGCTTATGGTGTTGATGCAGGTTCGTTTGGCGATTACAACATCTATTCGCAGTCTAACAAATTCTTTAACCGCTTAGATTGGAACATCAGTGAGCGCACCCAGCTAACCATCAGAAATAATACCATCATTTCGAAAGCAACAAACTTAGAAAGAGATCAGTCTAACTTCAGGTTTGGCGGTATCGATTTCAGACAGAACAATAATCAGACATCAACTGTTGCCGATCTGAAAACCCGTTTCGGAAATTCAGCTACCAACAATTTAATTGTTGGTTATTCTACCGTTCACGATTACCGCGATCCGCTTTCTAATCCGGCTTTACCGCAGATTGAGATTGCTTCTAACGGGGGAACATTGTTTTTGGGTACCGACCGTGAGGCCAGTATCTTCAATATGAAACAGAATACTTTCGAATTTACCGATAACTATACTTACAGCTCGGGTATCCATACTTTCACCGTTGGTACACACAACGAGTTTTATAACATCAATTATGGTTTTGTAAATGCGTGGAATGGCCGTGTGGCTTATAGCAGCATTGCCGATTTCCTGGCTAACAAACCAAATAGGGTGCGTACAAGTTATAACTATGATGACAATACGCGTGATCACATTATTGCGAATCCTACTGCAGAATTTAATGTGAACATGTACAGTATTTACGGCCAGGACGAAATACGCATTGGCGACCGTTTTAAATTAACACCTGGATTACGCTTTGATATGGCAAACTTGCCTAATATGCCTTCTTTAAGCACTAAAACAACAGGTTCTCCGGTTGATCCAAATTACGGTACAACTTATACTTACACACAACCATCATCAATTACCGGAAAATTCCTCAACAAAATACAGGTTTCTCCACGTGTTGGCTTTAATTTCGATGTGTTAGGTAACCAAAGTTTGGTTATGCGTGGTGGTACAGGGTTGTTTACCAGTCGTGTTCCTTTTGCTTGGATCGGTTATGCATATTACAACAATGGTGTAAACTATGGTGCTTTCGATAAATCGTATGTTTATGCCAATGCCGACCCTAGCAAAATTGTAACGCCTGTAGCAGGTACTGATCCGATCAGAGATGCTTTAACCGGTAATGGTGAAGCAGGTTATGTTACTAATCAAGGTGTTAATGTTAAAGATGCTAAAGGTGCAACACAGGTAGATTTGGTGGATAACAACTTTAAAATGCCAAAAGCATGGAGAAGTAATTTAGCCTTCGATTATAAAACAGACGATCAGTGGAAATTTACGGTGGAGGGAATCTTTAGCCAGGTGATTAAAGATGTGCAGTTTCAGCAGATCAACTATCTAGATAATCCTACTTACATGGTTTATGATACCCAGAAACAGCAGCCTATTTATTCAGGTGCCAAAATTAATCCTTTATATACCAATGCTTACCTTTTATCAAATACAGATAAAGGATACAAATACAGTTTAACGGCACAGGTAAGTAAATCGCTTCCTATGGGCTTGGATATGATGGTGGCTTATACCTACGGAAGATCTAAAGATATTGCAAATGGTATCCGCAATTCAATGGAATCCAACTGGCAGTTAAACCAGGCCCTTAGTCCAAATAACCCAGGCTTGGCTTATTCTAATTTCGATATCCGTAACAGAATTATTTCGACCATCAATTACAGGTTAGATTGGGCTAAAAACGGTAAATATGTATCTAACTTCTCTCTATTCTTCAGCGGCCAGTCAGGTTCGCCTTATTCTTTAGGTTTAGTGAATACCAGGATCAATGGAACTGGCCAAACCGTAAGTTTGATGTATATTCCGGCTGTTGGTGAAACACAAAAGTTCTTTGCCAACAACGCAGCAGGAATTGCGCAGGCTAGCGCATTTGATGATTATATCAATAGCGACAAATACTTAAGTAGCCGTCGTGGTGATTTTACTGAGCGTAACGGCGCACGTACCCCTTGGAATGTTCAGGCCGATTTCCGTTTCGCTCAGGATATTCAGGTGGCAAAAGGAAAACATCCGCATGTACTTACCCTAACTTACGATATTATTAACCTGACCAATTTGGTAAATAAAGACTGGGGAATTCAGTATTTCTCTCCTAATACCTATAACTCAATGGCTAGTGTAGGCATTAAGGTGACAACTGCAGGTACACCAACAACATATCCGGTGTATACTTTTGCACAGAAAGATGTAACCTCTTATTCAAAAGATTTCTTTGCCTCACGTTACCAGATGCAATTGGGATTGAGATATAGTTTCTAATCTTTTTTAATATCAATTTACAACGGTCTGACCTAACGGTTGGGCCGTTTTTTTGTGCGGCGCCACCTTGAATTTATTTTTTCAGCATGACGTTAACTTTATAAGTAAAAGCAATGCCAATTAAACTTTTCTTCTACCCAAATGTCAAAATAAAACACACAGCATAAAGCTTGATTTATTTTTCAATTTAAAAGGTTAGGTTATGAAAAGGATTGTAAATGCATTGCTCTTATTGGTTATGGCGGTTAATTTTAGTGCATGCGTGGTAAGCGCACGTGCACCAAGGGCACATTGGGTACGCGGGCATTATAATATTGGCCCTCATGGCGGTCGGTATTGGGTACCCGGACATTACCGTTAAATTTTTGCGATCGCCGTCTTTTTAAGGCGGCGATTTGTTTTTATAAGCATTGTTAAAAAATGTAATTCCGTAACTAATGCGATTGTTGATTTAGATTATAGGAATAAAATAATACATTAGCGTTATTAACACGATTTTAGCATATGCAAGAAGAAATTCTTTTACAGATTAGCCTTAAAATTAAAGAAAGACGTAAAGAACTGGGTATTACCGTTCAGGAGCTTGCAAATAAAGCAGAGGTAAGTAAAGGACTGATCTCTCAAATCGAAAATAGCCGTACCATTCCGTCGTTAATGGTATTAATGGACATCATTAAAAGCCTGCAGATAGATCTGAACAGCTTTTTTAAGGATATCAATTTTCATAAAAAAGATGCCCCCGTGCTGGTGAAACGAAAAGATCAGTACCAGAAGTTCGAAAAAGAACAGGCCACAGGCTTTAACTATTCGCGTATTTTAACCAAGAACATTAAATTTTCGACTGCCGATTTTGTGTTGCTCGAGCTCGAAGTGAATGCGCACCGCCCAATGGTGAAAACCGAAGCTTTCGAATTTAAATACATGATAGAAGGTAAAGTAGAGTACCAGTTTTCGAAAAAGAAAATTATACTTGAAAAAGGAGACTCAATGCTTTTCGATGGAAGGCTTTCACATACCCCGGTTAATGTTGGCGACAGCAAAGCGCTAATGCTGGTAATTTATTTTTTCGAGTAACATTTTGTTAAACAAAGTTTATTAATACTTAACAAATATCTATCTTCATCTTCATAAACCAATCTTGGGTTTGGTAATAGAAAATATGAATATGAAAAGATTTTTGAAATGTACTTTATTGTTACTTTGTTTATGCGTATTTGCGCAGGCGCAATCTAAAAAAATTAAACATGTAATCTTAATTGGTTGCGATGGCTTTGGTGGCTACGCTTTGCCAGAGGCAAATATGCCTCATCTTAAAGCACTAATGGCTAACGGCTCGTGGACTACACGGGCACGCTGTGTACTGCCATCTTCCAGTGCTGTAAACTGGGCTTCCCTGTTAATGGGTGCTGGGCCAACTGAACATGGTTATACTGAATGGGACAGTAAAGTGCCCGAAATTCCATCTGTCACCAAAACATCTTATGGCTTGTTCCCAGGGATATTTGGTGTAATCAGAGATCAAAAAAAACAGGCTAAAACGGCTATTGTGTATAGCTGGAGCGGTATTGGTTATTTATTTGAAAAAGAAGCAGTAAACATCATCGTTAGCGGAAATGACAAAGATGATTTTTGCACTGATACCACTGTTGCGATTATCAAAAAAGAAAAACCTTATTTTACCTTCCTGCATTTAGACGAACCTGATGGTACGGGGCATTCAATCGGTCACCGTACACCGGCTTATTATAAACAACTGGAGTTGGTAGACCAGCGGATAGGTAAAGTTGTAAAAGCGGTTAACGATGCAGGCATAGCTGATGACACCGTTATCCTGGTTACTGCCGATCACGGTGGTAAAGGTAAAGGCCATGGTGGTAAATCGCTCGATGAAGTGCAGATTCCGTGGATTATCTCTGGCCCTGGCGTTCGTAAAAACCATGAATTAAAAGACCCGATTATTACCTGCGATACGGCTGCAACACTGGCCTGGTTAATGGGGCTGCAACAACCGCAATGTTGGAGAGGTAAGCCAGTATTAGAGGCTTTTACGAAATAAAATACGATCCCCACACGATAAAAACTTAACAATTTGATAATCTTGAATTTGTTTACTAATAATAAACAATGTTTACTATTGTGTTTTTAAATAAAATACATATGCCAATCAAATTAGTGGTGTTCGGTATAATAAACAACATAAGCAGATATTAGGATGGGTTTGCTTCATCTTGCCCGTAAAAAAGCACTTAATTGGCCTTATTGGTTAATTACAATGCTTGGTGGTATAGCAGCATTTGGTTGTTATACCAGTATGTATGCCTTTCGTAAGGCTTTTGCCTCTGCTACTTTTGAGCAGCAGGAATTTCTGCATATCGATTATAAAGTCTGGTTGGTTATTGCACAAATGGTAGGTTACACTTTAAGTAAGTTTTATGGTATCCGTTTTATTTCCGAATCGGGGAAAAGTAACCGGGCACGGAGCATTATTTTTCTGATTCTTTTTTCCTGGCTTGCCCTGTTCGGATTTGCATTGGTGCCTGCTCCTTACAATATTGTATTTCTTTTCCTCAATGGTTTCCCTTTGGGCATGATCTGGGGTTTGGTATTCAGTTATTTGGAAGGAAGGAAAACAACCGAATTTATGGGTGCATTAATGTCGATCAGTTTAATATTTGCCTCAGGTTTTGTTAAAACAGTAGCCCGAACGCTGATGTCGTTTGCTTCGGTAAGCGATTATTGGATGCCTTTTCTTACCGGACTGGTTTTTCTGCTTCCGTTGTTCCTGTTTGTTTTTTGCCTGGAGGTTATTCCACCGCCTTCAAAAGAAGATCAGGAGTTACGTACCAGGCGGGTGCCAATGGATGCGAAACAGCGCAGAAAGTTTATCACCACATTTTTGCCGGGTATCATCTTAACCATTATCATTTACGTGCTGCTTACCTGTATCCGCGATATGCGCGATAATTTCGAAGTAGAAATCTGGAATGGCTTAGGTATTCACAACAACCATATCTACACGCAGATTGATACTCTGATTTCGGTTGTGGTATTGGTAATGATGGGGCTTTTGATCCTGATTAAAGATAACCTCAAAGCTTTTACCGTGATCCACATCATGATTATTTCAGGCTGTTTGCTCATCGGGGTAAGTACATTCTTTTTCGATAGGGGCTACATAGGGCCCGTTAGCTGGATGGCTTTACTGGGAATGGGGCTGTATATGGCCTACATTCCTTATAATGCCATTTTCTTTGAACGGATGATTGCCAATTTTCATTACAAGAGCAACATCGGTTTTATTATGTATGTGGCCGATTCTATTGGTTACGTAGGTAGTTTTTCGATACTGCTATTTCATGAGTTTGGCGAAACGGGTACCAGCTGGATGCACTTTTTTAAACAGTGTTTGTTTGCCATACCATTAATTGGAGGGGTATGTAGTGTGCTCTCATTGATTTATTTCAGAAGGAAAACAGTAGCTACAAATAAAAAGATGCAGGCTGCTGGGGGTGCAATTTTGGCAGGAAGGTGAAGATGTTTTTTTGGATGTCATTTTTTGCCATGTAAGGAATATAAGGCCATTTAAGCTTATATGTTTCTTACATTTCTTAAATGGTAGAAGTATAGGACGCAGTGGTTCGCAAGAGATTGTTATTCCCAACTTGACTGGAACCATGCAGTGTTCATGAATGTCTTAGAAGAGAAGAAAGCTTATGAATCGTAATGCAATGGGCTTTAAGATTCCCGCCTGTGCGGGAATGACGCGTAATTTTTAAAGATAAAGTAGCTAAACAATATTAACTTAACATTGATGCCTGGACGAATTAAAAACATCCTGACATCAGCAAAAAATAAACAATGAATAAACATTTCGATCTTATTGTAATTGGTGGAGGGATTTTAGGAACATTCCATGCTTACCATGCTTTACTTTCGGGCAAATCGGTACTACAGCTCGAAAAAGACAATTTTCCTGTAGGCGCTACCGTGCGCAATTTTGGTCAGGTGGTACCCTCGGGTATGGAGGCCGAATGGTTCGGATATGGTGTGGCCGGTTTAGATATTTATAAATCCATTCAGCATGAATTCGATATTTCCGTGCAGCAAAATGGTAGTGTGTACATCGCATCAGATAACGATGAGCAGACCTTAATTCACGAGCTGAAAGCGCATTACGATACCATCGGTTACGAAACCGAATTGCTTAATCAGAAAGCGGTTTTAAAGAAATATCCTGCTATTAAACCTTCTTATGCTAAAGAAGCCATCTTTTTCCCCCAGGAAATTAGTGTAGCACCAGATCAAATGATTCACCGCCTGCACGAATATATGCAGACCAAGTTTGCACAATACACCCTTAAATACAACAGTCCGGTTACCGCCTGCGAAAGCAAAGGCACTGGTGTTGAAGTAGGTTTAAGGAACAATGCCGAACTTTTTACGGCAGAGAAAGCCATTATCTGTAACGGTTACGAATTTAAACTGCTTTATCCCGACCTGTTTAGCGAAAGCGGTATTGTGGTAAGTAAGCTGCAAATGATGCGCAGTATACCTATGCCAGAAGTAGTTTTAGCAGGTAATATTTTAACAGGGCTAACCACCAGGCGTTACGAGAGTTTTGAGCACTATTGCCCTTCTTTCAAAAGCATTAAAACCCCTGAGCATTACGAAGAGCTGAAAAAATGGGGTATCCATATCCTGTTTAAAAAGGCTGCAGATAATACGATTATTATAGGCGATTCGCATGTATATGCCGATGTAAACCATTTCGATGATCTTGGATTCGATTTAAATCACCACATTAATGAACTCATGCTCCAAGAAGCAGCCCGCATAGTTGATTTCGATGTGCGCAAACTGCAAAGTACCTGGGCCGGATTTTATCCGCAGCACGCAACAAAACATATTGTAACTTACGATCTCGACGATCGTATCCATATCCGTACAGCTATTGGCGGTAAAGGAATGACTGCCAGCGCAGGTTATGCCGCAGAAAGTATTAAGAAAATATTTAGTTAACAAATACTAAACAGAAATAAGGGTTTTTGTTAACTAAAAGTTGGCATTAGGCTAACATATACATCTTATCATTGCATCTATAAAACCTAAAAAAATATAGATAAATGAAACATCTCTACAAGATGAAGATGTGCATGGTAGCTTTATCGATACTATGCCTCACGCCTTATTTTACCTGGGCACAAACCAAAATTGCCGGTTTGGTTAAAGACGATGCGCAACAGCCGGTCCCGGGCGTTAGCGTACTGATAAAGGGGACTAAAAAAGCTACCTCTACCGATTTATCAGGTCGCTTTACCCTCGATGCCAAAACAGGCGAAACACTTGTTTTTAGTTCGATCGGATTTCTTCCTCAAGAGGTTCAGGTTACGGGCACAAACCTAACCGTAACTTTAAAAACAGACTCGAAAAATTTAAACGAGGTAGTGGTTACCGCCCTCGGTATCCGTAAAGAGAAAAGAAACCTGGGTTATGCCATTCAGGAAGTAAAAGGAGCAGATCTGGTAAAAGCCAGGGAAGCTAATCCGGTAAACGGATTGGTGGGAAAGGTAGCCGGTTTAACTGTTGGGGTATCCTCAGAGCTTTTGGGGCGTTCGTCGCTTTACCTTCGTGGTAACGATGTTAATTTGGTCGTGGTAGATGGGGTGCCCATCAATTCGGATACCTGGAACATCAATCCCGATGATATTGATACTTATACCGTGCTTAAAGGCCCGGCAGCAGCAGCACTTTATGGCTATCAGGCTTATAATGGTGCATTATTAATCACCACTAAAAGAGGTAAACTGAGTGATAAAGGTTTTACGGTGGAACTAAATTCGAGCACGCAGTTTAACAAAGGCTTTATCGCTTTGCCGAAAAGCCAGGATGAGTACGGGCCAGGTGAGCACAGTGCCTATGCTTTTGGTGATGGAAAAGGTGGCGGCTTAAATGATGGCGATTATGATATCTGGGGGCCAAAATTCGACGGTCAGTTGATTCCTCAATATGATAGTCCGGTTATAAACGGCGTGCGCCAGGGTACGCCATGGGTTGCCCGTGGAAAGGATAACTTAAAGCGTTTTATCCAAACTGGATTACTTTCTGCAAATAACGTTGCCTTATCTTCTGCAACAGATAAGTATAATTTAAGGGTTTCTATTTCCAATAATTATCAAAAAGGAATTATACCGAACACACAATTAAATATCAATAATTTTAATGTAAGTGGTTCGTATAACATCAGTCCGAAATTAAGGGCCGAGGCCTACATTAATTACAGTCGCCAGTTTTCTGATAATATTCCAGATGTAAACTATGGACCGAACAGTGTGATTTATAACATGACCCTTTGGGGCGGTGCCGATTGGAACATCGACGATATGAAAAACTACTGGCAGCCGGGCAAAGAAGGCATCCAGTCTATTTACGCCGAATACCAGCGTTACCACAATCCTTATTTTATGTCGTACGAGTGGTTGCGCGGACATAAAAAGAACGATATTAATGGTTATGCCTCATTAAATTATAATGTAAGCAAAGGATTGGATGTATTGTTAAAAACACAGATTTCGACTTACGATCAGTTAAGGACCGAGAAAATGCCGTTTTCTGCTCACCCATACGGACGTGAAGAAGGTTTGGGCGATTACAGGGAAGACCGCCGCAGCATGTTCGAAAACAATACCCAATTGATATTGAAATTTAACAAAAACGTTGGCGACCTGTTCGAAATCAGCGCTTTCGGTGGAGGTAATGACCGTAACTTCAGTTATAACTCTAGTTTTACCACAACCGATTACTTAAATGTTCCGAATGTATATAACTTCTCTAACTCTAAAAACCCGGTAAAAGCATTCGATTTTAACTCTAAAATGTTGGTATTAAGTGCATTTTACTCGGTAGATTTGAGCTTTAAAAAGTATCTGAATATCAATACCACTGGCCGTGTAGATAAAAACTCTGCACTTCCTCCAGGCAATAATTCAGCCTTCTATCCTTCTGTTTCGTTGAGCTCGGTAATTTCCGATTACGTAAAAATGCCTGCTTTTATTTCATTTGCAAAAGTAAGGGCATCATATGCCAACGTTAAAGATCCGGGTTTGGGTACACAGGAATTTATCGGTGCCACACCACTGCAAACTTATCCAATTGGTTATGGTGCAGAATATACTTCATCATACGGTGGTCCTGGTTATGGTCTTTCTTCGCCATATAGCATCAGGCCAACCTATAATAACCAAACAGGTGCCTATTATACCAACAACCTCATCGATCTGAACGCGGTAAAAGCGCAGAGCAGAACCAATTACGAAGGTGGTATCGATCTGAAGTTCCTTAAGAACAGGTTAGGTTTCGAAGCTACGTATTTCAGGTATATCGATGGACCGAAAATTATCAGACAAAATATCTCAGCAGCTACTGGTTACCAAACCAATACCATCAACGGCCGTAAAACACAAAACAGTGGGGTGGAGTTAAGTTTATCAGGCGCACCAATCATGACCGACAAATTTGGCTGGGATGTAATAATCAACTGGTCTACCTACAAACAGATTTATAAAGAACTTGCCCCAGGCGAAACCTCAGTTGATCAATTCTTTAAAACCGGTGACCGAATCGACAATATCTATGGTTCTGTTTTAGCTAAAACACCAAGTGGACAGGTAATCCATACTTCAAGTGGAACACCGGTTTCGTTACCGGTTAATCAACTGCTAGGTCATGCCGATCCAAACTGGGTATGGAGTATCGGTAATAAATTCAGGTATGAGAATTTCTCTTTCAGTTTCCAGTTAGATGGTAAAGTGGGTGGGGTGATGCAAGATTATGTGAGGTTAAAATCGTTCCAGGGCGGTCGTCAGATCGAAACCATCCAGGGTAAAATGGGTGAAGCCAGATACCAGGATTATCTGCGCGTAAACGATCCAACTTATAAAGGTACCTGGGTAGGCGATGGTGTGGTGATTGCCAATGGTGGTAAGCTTAACTTCGATCCGGTTACGGGTGTAATTATCAATTATGGCGACCTAACTTTTGCACCAAATACCACTCCGCAGTTATTACAGGATTATCTGGGCGTTTTTTATGGTGCCAAAGAAAACACCATGATGAGCCGTACCTATGCCAAATTGCGCGAAGTAACCTTTGGCTACCAATTGCCTAAGAAATTATTGGAGCGTACGTTTATCAAATCGGCCAATATTTCGGTAGTAGGGCGTAATCTCCTGTACTTTATCAATTCTACTTATAACGATGTAGATGTAGATCAGTATTCGGGTAGGGAAGGTACTTCTACGCTGCAAACACCAACCACAAGAAGTGTAGGTTTTAACCTTAATGTTACTTTTTAATCGCTATAACATGAAATCAATATATAAAATCCTGTTCCTCTTCATCATCGTTGCAGTTTGTGGCGGATGTAAGAAAGAATTTGAAGAAAATTTTAAAAATCCAAACCAGGCCGAAACCGTTCCGCCAAACTTGTTATTGAACGGCATCTTGTTCGATATGTACGAGGCACCTTTTTCGGGCTCAGAAAGATGGAACCAGTACACGGCCGCCAACTATTTCTATTACGCAACCAATAACTACGATTGGACAGGCGCTTCGTTAGATTACACGACTTTGAAAAATGTGGTAAAAATGGAAGAGGAAGCTAACCGTTTAGGCGGTGCAGTGGCTAAACCTTACCTGGCGCTGGCTAAATTCTTTAAAGCTTATTATTTTGTGAAAATGAGTTTGAAAGTGGGCGATTTACCAATGACTGAAGCCTTAAAGGGTTTCGCCAACTTAACCCCGAAGTACGATACCCAAAAAGATATTTTTAAACAATCGCTAGCCTGGTTAGAAGAATCTAACAACGATTTATCGGCTTTAATTGTTGCAGGTAACAAGGAATTAAAAGGCGATATCTACCTTAAAAATGACCTTGCAGCCTGGCAAAAGGTGGTGAATACCTTTAAATTACGGACTTTGATCAATTTGAGTACAAAAGCAGATGATACAGACTTACAGGTAAAACAACAATTTGCTGCGGTATTAGGCAATCCAACAAAATATCCGGTTATGGAGAGTATGGCCGATAACCTGCAGTTTGTGTACAACGAGAGTTTTAACAAGTATCCGAACAATAAAGATAATTTTGGTAATGATGCCTTGCGTTACAATATGGCGGGTACGTATTTAAATACACTTTCTAGCCTTAAAGATCCCCGGGCCTACATGGTAGCTGAGCCAGCAAGGGGGATAGCAGAAGCCAACGGTTATGCCATTACCGATTATCGCAATTTTATTGGTGCACCTACGGGTGAAGATCAGGGGATAATGTTGGATAAGGTACAGAAAGGTCTGTATTCGCTGATTGGCCGTTATCGTTATTATAGTGGGTATACAGCCGAAAATACTTTCATTATTTCCTATCCGGAACTGTGTTTCATCAAAGCCGAAGGCATTAACCGCGGTTGGGCTACTGGCGATGCCGAAAGCTGGTATAAAAAAGGAATTCAGGCTTCTATCAGTTTCTATGGTATTAAAGATGGCGTTAATGTGGTCACCTTCCTAAAAAAGGACGGGAAGCTGGGCGAATTTGAAAACTTTAATGTTAATTTCTCTTTCGAAAGCGATTATTATTCGCAGGCTGCGGTTAGATATGCCGGTAATACAGCCGATGGTTTAAAGCAGATCCTGACGCAGAAATACCTGGCTTATTTCCGTAATTCGGGTTTCGAAGCTTACTATCAGTATCGCCGAACAGGTGTGCCAACTTTCGATTTAGGCCCGGGAGTAGGTAATAGTAACAGGATTCCTAAACGTTTTCAGTACCCTAATATTGAAAGAACAACCAATGGCGAAAACCTAAAACAGGCTTTACTTCGCCAATATAACGGAGTTGACGATATTAATCTGTCGCCGTGGATCGTTAAACCATAATTGTTAACGATCTGATATTCAACTTTAAATTTGCAAAACGATCCTCTGCTGTAAAGGGAGGATCGTTTTCTTAAATAATAATTGAATTAATTTTTGCATAAATAGTTTAAAAGCGCTAATATTGCACTCCCAAAACGAACAAGGGTATTGAACTGCAAAGTGTAAATAAGCCTCGTTTTAGGGAATGACCAGTATTCCTTCTTAGCTCAGCTGGTTAGAGCATCTGACTGTTAATCAGAGGGTCGCTGGTTCGAGCCCAGCAGAGGGAGCCAAAACCCGCAACGAAAGTTGTGGGTTTTTTGCGTTTAGGGCTGGGCGAGAAGTTTATCCTGAGCGCAGACGAAGGTAGCCCGGAAGCGGGAGCAAGCTTTTTTATTTACGACTTATCTAAATAAAAAGCTTCATGGCTTATGCATCAGGATTAATCAGAAGGATGCCGGGAAGTAGGGCTAAGCCTACAATAGAAGCTATAAGTGTCTTAATAATGGCTTTCAACGTTCTGGCCTGATATAACTTGCCGAAATTCTTTACTAAACAAATCTTAAAATGCTGAAATTCAAGAATGACATATATACGCGTATTAATGTGTACCTTTAAGAAGATTTCTTTTAATACTACCTTTCCCATCACAATCAGCATCCCAGTGGTGAATTTGCAAATACAGTGATCTTTACCAGTAAATTTTATTACAAGAAGAATGAACGAGCCGGAGTATATTATTGCCATTGGTGCATCAGCAGGTGGACTTGAAGAGATTAATTCATTCTTTGACCATACTCCGTTAGACGGGGTGTCCTATATTGTCGTGCAGCACCTCTCTGCCGACTTCAAGAGTAGGATGGTGGAGGTACTTGCTAAACACAGCAAACTTTTGGTAGAAGAAGCTACTGAAGGACTGCTCATTGAGACCAATCATGTTTACCTGATTCCCCACGATAAGTTTATGACCATCAGGGAAAACAGGTTGTACCTTCAGAACAAAGACAAAGCTAAAAGCCCGCACCTAACTATCAATACCTTTTTTAATTCGCTTGCTGCCGAAGGTGGCCGAAAGGCAATTGCCGTTGTACTTTCAGGATTAGGCAGCGATGGGTCAGAGGGGCTTATTGCAATAAAGAAGGCAGGTGGGATGGTGATGGCCAGAAACCCTGAAACTTCTCCATTTTCTAGTATGCCTGCAAAGGCGATAGCCACAGGCATGGTTGATTTTATACTGGAGCCCTCTTCAATGCCAGGTGCCATCGAAGATTATGTGAACTATGAAGGCGGCCATAAGGCTGAAGTGGTTGACGATGAAAAAAATCTGACAGCAATTGTAGAGCTGATCAAGGAGCGTTCGCCTCTTGATTTTTCGGACTATAAAACTTCTACCATACTCCGAAGAACAAAAAGACGGGCGGCACACCATGACTTTACTTCACTAAAAAAATATTATGATTTCCTCAAATCTTCTCCTGAAGAAGTTGAAGCGCTTTCAAAAGATTTTCTGATCAGTGTAACTACTTTTTTTAGGGATAAAGAGGCTTTTGATTATATACAGAAAAACGTTCTTCCCGGTATGTTAAAAAAACTGGCTCCCAATGAAGAACTCAAACTATGGGTTGCAGGTTGCGCCACAGGGGAGGAAGTATATTCACTAGCCATGCTGATTGCAGAACAGCTAACGGGTAATCATACCCATACTGTAGTAAAAATATTTGCCACCGATATTGATAGTGCGGCACTAATCCATGCAGGTAAAGGAATTTATCATGCCGATACCCTAAAGCACGTAAGTAAGGAAAGGCTGAGCATGCATTTTCTCAAAGAGGGGGAAAGCTACCGGGTCAGGCCATCACTCCGAAAGATGGCCATCTTTGCCCAGCACGACCTGGTTAAGAACCCACCATACTGTAACATGCATTTTATCAGCTGTCGGAACCTGTTAATCTACATGGCTCCTGTGCTGCAGAAAAAGGTGTTTTCAATGTTACTGTTCGGTTTGAAGCTGGATGGCTATCTCTTTTTGGGCTCTAGTGAAAATCCTATGCCTATTATCCAGAACCTGGAGATCACCAGTAAACAGTATAAGATATACCGTAACATCAAGGCAAAAAAAGCTTTCAGTTTCGATGCTTTTTCAATGCCAGATACCTTGGAAGTAAAACAACGGCCAACCTTTGTTTCTGGCGAAAGCAGGGACCCTGGTTTAGCAGATACGCTCTCAGAAATGATGCAGGTAAATCTGGCAGAAGAGCTGGATTATCTTGCCCTCTGTATTGATGAGCATAAGAATGTTGTAAAGTCATATGGTAATACGGCTAAATACCTGCTTGCAAAACATTTTACCACCAATATAGAAAAACTGCTGCCTCAGAAACTGGGTATGATATTCCACACTATGAGCAATAATGTGCTAAAGACGGGGCAAAAAACTTCACTTAACCGCATCAAGATTAAACATGGTGGCTTCCTTATGTGGGTCAACCTGAGCCTCAAGCCGATGGAGCTGAAAGGTAGTGAGCAGAAACTGATTATGGTTACCTTTACAGAGGATAAAACCTTCGCTGCCTCACTGCAGGATGAGCCCGAGTTTAACGAAAAAATCTATCATGATGAATATACGCTTAACCTTGAAGAAGAGGTTCGGGAGCTAAAAGAGCAGCTTGAGACAGCCTATGAGCAGCTTGATGCTTCAAATGAAAATATGCAGTCATTTAACGAGGAGATGATTTCTGCCAATGAAGAAATGCAGAGCACCAATGAAGAGATGCAGTCTGTGAATGAAGAACTTGATACGATTAATACAGAATATCAGCTCAAAAACAGGGAGCTGCTGGATATTAACGATGACCTGAACAATTATTTCAGGAGCAATATTAACGGCCAGCTTTTTATCAATAACGACCTGCTTTTAATGAAGTTTTCGCCCGGTACGGTGAAACAGATTAACCTGTTAGAAACCGATGTCGGGAGGCCGCTGAGCAACATTACCACCAATATAAAATTTGAGACCATTATTGAAGACATCAAACAGGTACTGGTAGATGGCTGCGTGATCACAAAGGAAATAGAGACCAACAACGGTAAGTGGTACCAGGTAATGACTATGCCCTATGTACAGCAATCGGATCAGAGAAACAGTGGTGCGATTGTTACCTTTAATGATATTACTGAACTTAAAAGGGTTCAGCAAGAACTCGATATCAGCAGCAAAATGTTAGCTATGGCTATTGATGCTGCAGAGATGGGCACCTATTCCATCAATATCGATACCCGCGAATTTGTTCCCTCTGGCAGGCTTAAAGAGATTTTTGGGTTCACTGTAGATGAAGAGATGTCCTTTGACGGGGCCGTTTCAAAAATTCAGCAGGATTACCAGTTACTGTTCACTTCAGCAGTGGAGAACTGTATCTTAAAGGGTGAAAAACTGGATATCGAATATCCGCTGAAGAGCCATATGGAGCACAAGGGCCGATGGGTTCGGGCCATCGGTAATATTTCATGCGGTAAGGATAACAGCCCAAATTATTTTACAGGTGTTATCAATGATATAACGATCCACAAGCAGGATGAGATACGTAAAAATGATTTTATTGCCATGGCGAGCCACGAACTCAGATCGCCTTTAACTACCATTCAGGGCTATATGCAACTTGTTGCTTTAAGGGCGGAAAAGGGTGGCGATGATTTCGTAATTACCGCTCTGGAGAAATCGAATGCACAGGTTAAAAAGATGTCCAAGCTGATCAATGGGTTTCTAAACGTCTCTAGTTTTGAAGCAGGTAAGATCGGCCTTAACCAGGAAATTTTCGGCATGCATGAACTATTGGCAGAAATTGTAGATGAAGTAAAATTTATTTCTGCAAAACATACCATTATCATATTGCCCGGACCGATGTTCAGCGTTTATGCGGATAGAGACAAAATCGGTCAGGTGGTGACCAACTTTTTAAGTAATGCAGTAAAATATTCGCCTGTTGGAACAGCTGTAAGGGTATCTGCCCAGACTTTGCAAGACCATACAATAACCGTTTGTATAAAAGATGAGGGTACAGGGGTTATGGAGAAGGACAAGGACAAGCTTTTTGATCGTTATTACAGGGTAGATAATGTTCAGACTAGAAAAGTTCCGGGTTTTGGTCTAGGTCTTTATCTTTCTGCCGAAATCATCCAGCAACATAAAGGCAAAATATGGGTAGAGGACAATGAAGAAAATGGATCTACTTTCTGTTTCAGCCTTCCCCTCAATTAAATACAAAACGTAAAAGCACATCAATTGGGTATTTCAGGGGAAGTGGCGGTAATCCCTGCCTTAGCCGATAAAATCAGACTGGTTGTATTATGGAATAGTATACTTTAATGCATCTTCTCTAAAACCCTAAAGCATGAAAAGTATTCAATTGGTACTAACCAAACCATGTACACAACAATGGAGCGACATCGAGCGAGCGGATGGGAACCATCATTGTAGTCTATGTGAAAAAAATATTCTGGATCTTACGGCCAAATCAGATAGAGAACTAATCAATTTCTTTCAAAATAAAAATGACAATGTTTGTGGACGGGTACTTGCCAGTCAGTTAAATCGGGATCTTGTTTTGCCTTCATCAAGGCTTAACTGGCATTGGTTAGTGCCATTTGTTAAGTGCATTTATGGTTAGCCCGACTCAGGCACAAAATTTAAAATCTGCTATAGTGAATAAGGATCAACATCCTAAACCTTCTTCATCAACGATTGAATTATCACGTACACCGCCTCCTTTAGTTATTTTGATTACAGGTAAGGTAGTGAATAATTTAAATGGCCATCCGTTAAGTGGAGTAGAGATCAGGAAAAAGGGTGATGAAAAGGTGTTGGCCATAACAGCTACAACAGGCACATTTGAACTTAGTATACTTGATAAAGATACCTTATCTAAGTTCGTCTTTAATGTGCCAGGCTTTTCAAAGGTGGAGACTTACATCAATGACAAAATTGTGGTGAAGTTAAGTGCTGAGGTTAGGTAATGCTGGGAGGTATCTCAGCAGTCTCGCTAAATCAAAAGCCGCTTTACTATGTGTACGGCGGTAATAAAAGCTGTATCATCGATTCTTCCAGGATGAGTGAAGTATCTCCCGAATGGATCGAGAAAATAGAAGTACTAAAAGATGCAAAGACAACAGCTTTATATGGCGCTAGAGGTGCTAATGGCGTAATAATGATCGAGATTAAAAAAAAATACATAAAGAAGTTCAATTTCTCGAAATAGCACTGACTGTCTTAGCAAGACGCTAAGACCAAATTTTGGCGCAATACAACAAACATTAAATAATATCAATCGGAATTGTTGGAGGGAATTAGCGTATTAAATATAAATCTTAGATAACCTAAGTGAAAACCTTTAACTTTACCGAAAAAAAAAACATGAAAATATCTATTTTAACGTTGCTACTCACGTTTGTTACAACTTTTTCTTTTAGTCAGGAGAATAATAGTTACAAATCATCATTAACAAAACTAATACAAGTATCAGGTTCAGAAGCGGCTTACAAAGGCGTTTTAAATCAAATGGTTTCTATGTTTAAGCAACAGCAATCAAATGTTCCTAAAGAGTTTTGGGATGAGTTTACTATTGAAGTAAATAAAAATGCAATAGATCAACTTGTTAACCTGGTTTTGCCAATATACCAGAAGCATTTAACAGAGGCAGATCTTCTAGGTGTAATTGCTTTTTATGAGACACCTACAGGTAAAAAATTCGCTGAAAAAACCCCTCTGATTACTCAGGAATCCATGCTTGCAGGTCAGGAGTGGGGTAAGCAAATAGGCCAAAAAGTGGTAGACAGGCTTAAAGAGAAGGGGTATTTGAAAGAATAGCTGTTAACAATACCTACCAGATATCGAATAATCCCAACAAAAAATGGCAAGCCCGAAAATCCGTTGCTTGCCATTTTTTGTTTAATATACAGACTACCCTTGATGCTCAGGCATGCCGTTCGGATCCATCCAAACACATTCCCAATGGTGGCCATCGAGATCGTCGAAACTGTGCTGGTACATAAAGCCATAATCAGTAGCAGGATTTGGTACCGTAGCGCCTGCAGCCACAGCCTTATCCACCATTGCGTTAACCGCATCTTTACTATCAGCCGATAGGGCAATAGAGCATTCAATTGCTTTGCTGGTATCTACAATTTCTTTTGTTGTAAAAGTTTGGAAAAAAGGTTTGGTCAAAAGCATTACGTAAATGGTATCGCTGATGATCATACAGGTTGCTTTTTCGTCGGTAAACTGCGGGTTAAAAGTATAACCGAGCTTGGTGAAAAACTCCACCGACTTATTAAGGTCGTTAACAGCCAGGTTCACAAAAATTTGAGTTGCCATATTGTTTTCTAATTTAGTTTACTCAAAGGTATAGCAAAGCTATTTAGGTATTAATGTGCAAAAACGACAAGTTAAGGGGTTAAACGCGACTTGTTTCATGGCTGGCTAATTTGAGATGGGTGCTTAAAGTCAAACACTCAAAAATTTTAGATGCATAGTGCCTAATTATGATTGCAATTCTTTTTATTTTTGGTATCCGACGAGGCCATCAAATGCCAGTCCTTTGCAAAGCCCTAAATCTATTAATCGCTCATGAAACGAATATTACTCATTATAACAGTCTTGCTTCCCTTTTCTGTTTTAGCTCAAAAGAAATTACCAATTGTTAAAGCCGGGGTTGGTCGGGCAAAATTCTACGAAGCGTACAAAGCATCATCGAACTGGTACATCAATCCCAAGATAAAATTAGATGTGTTTACAACTGGTAAAATAACCAAATCAATAAACATAAAATTCAAAACGGATATAGATTCTATTGTGTTTAGAATAGGACCTGGGGAGCAAAAAGAATTTATTGTTTTGTTAAACGGCAAAGATTCCTGCCGAACCAAGATTGTGTGCCCCGAGCTAAAAAACTTCAGCAGAATATCGCCCGAAGTGCACGATTCAATTCCTTTTTTTGTGAATAAATACAATACGAACTTTTTACCGGTGGTTTTCAACAAAACTGATTCGCTTTTATTGAACTTCGATTCGGGCGCAACCGAGGTAGATTTTACTACCGCTGCACTTAAGCAAAAAGTTAAATCTAAGCCCAAGCTTTATAACACCGATTATGATATCAAAATTGGGAATCATACCTACAAGAGCAAAATTTATGATATCGAATTGGCGGGCAATGAAACCGATGGCCTGCTGGGATGGGATATATTCGACGGTATGATTGTAGCGTTGGATTATGATCAGAACAAAATGATGGTGCATTCTACCATGCCCAAGCAGATTTTACGGGATAAACAATACACCAGGTTTAAGATCACCTATATCAAAAACAAACCTTTTATAGAGAGCGAAATTTCGCAAAGCGGGAACAAAAATACAAGCCTCTTTTTCTTCGATTTAGGCTACCAGCGCACCGCCATGCTTGATAACGATTTGCTGCAGGAAATGAGGTTTCCAACCGAGAAGATGGAAGTGATCAAAAAGGTAATTATGCATGGTACAAGAGGTAATGAAATCCCGGTAACCACGGTAAAACTGCAAAGTTTGAAGATTGGCAATTTTGAATTGAAAAATGTTCCAGCCCAGGTTATGGAGCAAAATAAACCCATGCCAGGGGTTAACGTTCATTATCTGGGAACCGATATTCTGAAAAGATTCAATACGGTTTTTGATTTTCAGAATAATGTGATCTATTTAAAGCCAAATCATCTCTATAACGTTGCCTATGCAGACCAAAAGATTTAATATCTCCATTTTAACCACAGAGATTACAGAGTGAAGTCACAAAGAACACAGTGTTAGGTTGTTCTCGCCTGGAGTGCAATCCCGAATTTTCGGGAGAGAGATCTTTAAAGTTTGGCTTTTACGTCAATCATCCATCTTGCATTATCCATTTTTTAACAGCAGAGATCACAAAGTGAAGGCGCAAAGATCGCAGCGTTAGGTGACTAGAATTTATTCCATCACTAGTTTTAATCACCCATCCTTTACCTACGCTATCCAGTTGGTTTTTTTAGTATGTGGCGATAGCGATGAGTTTCTTAAATAATTTGAAATTAAGAAAGAGAATCAAGATCGATTTGGGTTGCCGTTTCAGCATAAATCAATCGGCTGGGCTGGGATCATAATCTATATTTAAGAGTAAAGGTGTTCAATAATGCTTTTTTGATCACAGCTTAAATGTCGGATTTTTACAACAAATAGTCTAGTTATTTCAAGAATTGAGCGGATGAGTTACCTATTTTTGATTAAAACCAAATATAAGGAAAATGAAAAAAATAGTATTAGTTGGCCTTATGGCGTGTTCCCTGGGTTTAAACCTCAAGGCACAACAAAAAACGAATAAGGTAGAACAAGGGATTTTTAAACCTACCGATGAATCCTTAAAACAGTATAAATATCCAGACTGGTTCAGAGATGCCAAGTTTGGAATCTGGTCGCATTGGGGCCCTCAGGCAGTTCCCAGACAGGGTGATTGGTATGCCAAGAATATGTACGTTCAAGGTAGTGCGCAAAATAAGTATCACGTGGCAACTTATGGTACGCCATCTAAATTTGGATACAAAGATATTATCGTTTTATGGAAAGCAGAGAAATGGAACCCTGAGCAGTTGATGGCCTTATATAAAAAGGCCGGTGCCAAATATTTTGTAACCATGGGCTCGCATCATGATAATTTCTTTCTATGGAACTCCAAAATCCATAAATGGAATTCGGTAAATATGGGGCCAAAAAAAGATGTGGTGGGTTTATGGCAAAAAGCGGCTAAAAAAGAAGGGCTCCGTTTTGGTGTTTCCGAGCATCTTGCGGCCAGTTTCAACTGGTTTCAGCCAAGTCATGGCGCAGATAAAACAGGGCAATTTGCAGGCATTGCCTATGATGGGCACGATCCGAAATATGCTGATCTTTATCATCTGCCTGCTGATTCGGCCGATATGAAAGAGTGGCTGACCAATAATCCGGGCTGGCATAAACAATGGTTGGAAAATGTTAACGAACTGATCGATAATTATCATCCCGACCTGCTTTATTCGGATAGTAAACTTCCTTTTGAAGATATAGGGCGTACAATGGTTGCGCACTATTACAATGAGGATATGGCCAAAAATAAAGGCAAACTTGAGGCAGTATATACGCCAAAAGAGCCATCTGAAGGTAAATGGGCACAAGATGTAGAACGCGGGGTATTGGATTCGATCAGCCCATTTCCGTGGCAAACCGATACTTCGATAGGAGACTGGTATTACAGAACCGGTCAGAAATATAAAAGTGCAAATGAAATCGCCCAGCTTTTGATCGATATTGTTAGTAAAAACGGAAATCTTTTGATCAATGTTGTACAGACTCCTGAGGGAGACCTGGAGCCTGATGTTGTTAAAATTGTTACGGAAATTGGCGACTGGACCAAATTGAATGGAGAAGGTATTTATGCATCGAGACCATGGAAAGTATATGGAGAAGGCCCTTCTACCATTAAATCAAACCAGAAAAAGGGCCATTTTGGTGGTTTAACCGATTCAGGTGAATATCAATCTACCGATATCAGGTATACCACAAAGGCGGACAATATTTTTGCTTTCTGTTTAAATGTGCCAAATGAAAGCATCAGAATGACCTTACTTGGGCGCAGATCGAAATACCTGGAGAAGCCCATCACTTCGGTTTCGATGCTGGGCAGTAAAAGTAAATTAAAGTGGGTGCAGGAAGATGATGCCCTCGTAATTAGCAAACCCGCAGATTATCCGGCCTGGTTGGTAACTGGTTTCAAAATAGAATTCAAAAAATAGGGAGAGCTGCTTACATTTTAAAGTGAAAGATGAAAAGATATTGTTTGGCACTGGATCTCGTTGATGATCCAAAAATGATAGCGGAATATGAAACTTATCACCTTAATGGTTGGCCTGAAATTAAGCAGAGTATTATCGAATCAGGAGTTTTAGCAATGGAAATATACCGCATTTCGAACCATTTGTTCATGATCATGGAAACTGATGATAATTTCAGTTTTGAAAAAAAGGCAGCTATGGATAGTGCTAACCCTAAGGTGAAAGAGTGGGAAGAATTGATGTGGAAATATCAGCAGGCATTACCCTTGGCAAAGCCTGGAGAAAAGTGGCTGCTGATGAAAAATATATTTAGCTTAAACGAATTGTGATATGAAAAAGACCAACGGGCATAGGTTAGTTATTTAATTAATTGAAAATGAATTATTTAGTAATAATATCTAGCTAGTGTCAATCTTCGGTTTTAGTTAAAAGCAAAAGGAGAATGCGCTTAGAACATTCTCCTTTTGTATTTTCTGTTAATCAATGAATTGTATCTGTTGTACCAGGTAGGCCTTTTCAAATTTCTGCGGATCGTGTATCACTGTTGCTTTAATGGCCTTCCATTTTGGCCGTTGCCCTTTTTGCCAGTTTGCACGGATTTCCTGTGCATTTAGCCAGATTTCTTCAAGTTCGTTCTGAACCGTACTATTTGCATAAGTGAGTTGTAATTTATCTGGAATGAGATAATAGTCATTTCCTGTTTTGCTTAGTCTTATTACTGGTCCTCCAGGTACATATGAAGTAATCAGTTGAACTGAAAAAGATTCTGTTCCTTGGTATTGCTCTTTACTAATTATCTTTTCAAAAATAAAGTAGTATTCAGGTCCGTCTTGAAGTGGCTCTTTATCGCGGTTGAATCTGGCTTTAACGCGGTAAGAATAACCAGGTTCCCTTTGATCAAAACCCCATAGCGAAGCACCGGCATCTACATTGCCTGGCAACTTTAAAAGCACATCATTATCTGCAGCATAACGAGGGCTTACCAGCAGTTCAACTTCCTGTCCGTTTTTTAAGTTCAGCGGACCATATCTTTCCGATTTTTTGCAAGAAACAAGTGCAAAGGCTACAAAAAGAAAAAGTAGATTTTTCATAGGTGAGTGGTTTTTAGATTAATGGTTCCTCATAAAACGTAAAGATACCGATAGACGCTACAAGATATTGAAAGTTTGTGCCATGCGCTAATTCAAGCGCTTGGTTATTGAAAATCCTGATTAGGCAATGAAATAATTACCTAATCCGTATGCTTCAATACCTTGGTTATTCTTAAATATTCGCACAAATTTAGCTAAACCTTAAAATGTGCTAATAGTCCCGTGTTTTGTATAAATCGGTCTTAGCGCTCCGCAATACCTTTGTTATCAATATTTAACAAAGAAAAAAATGTCGAAAATAATTTTAATTACCGGTGCCTCACGTGGCTTTGGTAAAATCTGGGCAAAGGCTCTTTTAGAGCGCGGCGATAAAGTTGCTGCAACTGCAAGAAATACCGCAGATTTAAATGATTTGGTAGAAGCTTATGGCGATGCCGTGTTTCCGCTTCAATTGGATGTAAACGATAGAGATGCCTGTTTTGCCGTAGTTGAAAAAGTTAAGCAACACTTTGGCCGCATTGATGTATTGATCAATAATGCGGGATTTGGTTTGTTTGGTGCGATAGAGGAAACCACCGAGCAACAGGCCCGTGCACAAATGGAAACAAACTTTTTCGGATTATTGTGGGTAACACAGGCTGTTGTTCCGGTAATGCGCGAACAACAAGCCGGGCACATTATCCAGGTATCGAGCTTCCTAGGCTTGGTTAGTTTACCTGTATTGGGCTTATACAACGCATCTAAATATGCTGTAAATGGCCTAAGTGAAACGCTGGCACAGGAAGTAAAAGGTTTTGGCATTAATGTAAGTTTAATCGAACCAAATGGTTTTTCTACCGATTGGTCGGGTGCTTCAGCCTTCCAAACAGCGCCGTTAGAGGCATATGCTCCAGTTAAAAAAGCATTTTTTGATGCTTCAACACCCGATAGTTGGGGTAAACCAGAAGCAACGGTACCCGCTGTGTTGGCATTGATCGACAGTCCTAAACCTCCTTTACACTTCTTGTTGGGTAAAGTAGCTCTCCCAGGTGTTAAACAGGTTTATGCAGAACGTATGGCTGAATTTGACGAATGGGCTGAGGTGGCTGCCAATGCACACGGTCATTAATAAATCATTTAAAACCTTTAACTACAAGCTGTACAGGGTAATTGTGTAGCTTGTGGTTAATTACCGTTTAAAGGAATGAAACACTATAAGAATTTGGCTGAATTACATAGAGAAAATGCATTTCCGCCACCGGAGAATCCGTTGTTTAGCATTTACAAATGTGACCACATGTGTACCATGGGCGATCGTGAATTTACGAGCGATTTCTATATGATCGGTTTTAAAAAGATTATTGCCGGACACATCCTTTATGGACGTACAAAATACGACCATGAGAGTGGTTCGATGATGTTCTTTAAACCTCACCAGGTAATCGAAATGAAAAACCTGGAACTGGATGAAGATGGTTTTTTGATTTTTATTCACGGAGATTTTCTGAATGGACATATGTTGCATGATACCATCAAAAAATACCATTACTTCGATTACGAAACCAACGAAGCGCTGCATCTTTCGCCCAGTGAAGAAAGCACAGTATGGGAGCTGTATCATAAAATTGAAACCGAATACCGAAACAACCAGGATGAATATAGTCGCGAATTGATTTTGGCCAATGTAGATACTTTGCTAAAGTACAGTCAACGTTTTTACAAAAGACAATTTCTTAACCGCACAGAAATTTCGGGCAAAACAGTAACCAGGTTTAATGAAGAAATAAATAAATACGTTGCTAATGGATTACTGGCTACCAAAGGTTTGCCATCAGTGCATGATATGGCAGCGCGTTTAAACATTTCGGCAGGTTATTTAACAGATGTTTTAAAACAGGAAAGTGGAAAAACCGCTTTAGAACATATCCATATTTACCTGATATCTGAAGCAAAAAACCGTTTAATCGGTGAAAATAGGTCGGTTTCGGAGATTGCTTATGCATTGGGATTTGAGAACCTTTCTTATTTCTCGCGTTTATTTAAAAAAGAGGTTGGTATTAGTCCGAATACCTTTAAAAAGCAGTTGCTAAATTGATGTTTTCGTCTATTGTTGGTCAGGATTTGCGATCCAGACCCCGCGTGCTACGGATTTACAATCCGTTTTTTAGCTATTTATTTGTCCCGCAGATGTAGAAGATGGGCACAGAGGCACCAAGGCATGTTGGTTTCTGTCGCACAATAGACTTCGGACTATTTACATTTTCTGAACTCGAGATTTTGAACTTTCCCGCAACAGTTTAATCACGTGGCTCTCATCAACAAGGCCAAATTCTATGGCAATTTGTTTCAATCCAAATCTTCCGCTTTCTATTCGCTGTTGAATTAAATTTTGACGATAGTCCTGGATATACTGGCGTAAGGTTATGCCTGTATTTCTTTTAAAGTAAGGACCTATATAATCTTCTGAAAGATTAAAATGTGCCGCCATTACATTCGCCTTTAAATTTTTAGGCTGGTAAATATATTTGTGCAGGTAACAGAAAATGGCTTGAATGTCTTTTGATCGTTGTGGGGTGCTTTTAATTTCGGGCATATTGCGTTGCATAATAGTGGAAAGCACTAAAATCTGTGTCCAGATTAAAGCTTCATTTTGCAACATGTTTATGTTGAGTGTTAGGATGAGCGCAATGATGTTTTCAACAATCAACTGATCATCGGCAGTAAAGTTAAAACTTAAAAAATGTGTTTCCCGGCTTTTGATCAGGTATTCTAAGTATGGTAAGCCTGCTGAACCCGTCTCTTTTTGATGGATGTATAGATCAGTAAACTTGACGTAAATGAAATGTGTTTTTTCATCAATTTCGAAACGATGGTCATCATCAGGACCAATTAGGAAGAGGTTCCCTTTTTCGTAAACAATTGGGATTTCGTTAATGATATGCTGGCCAGATCCATTTTTAATGTATATCAGTTCGTAATGGTTGTGCCGATGTACAGGGTGCTGCCATTTGCTTACTTCAAATGCTGAAATAACAATTGGTTGAAATTGGACGTATCGCTTCATCGTAGATTTATACAAATCTATCATTCTATTTTACAAAAACATATCTGTGGTTTGTCAGGATCTTTGCTTTACATGAATCAATTTAAATCAAAAGAGATGAATAACAGTAAAACAGCATTGGTTGTGGGCGCAAATGGCGTAATTGGCAGTAATTTAATCAGCCATTTAGAAAATCTTGGCGATTGGGATATTATTGGTTTATCGCGTCGGGGTGGGCTCGATACAGATAAAACCAGGTACATTTCTGTAAACCTGCTCGACCCAGAAGACAGTAAGGAACAATTGAGCCCTTTAACTATGGTAACACATATTTTTTATGCCGCGTATCAAGATAAACCTACATGGGCAGAGCTGGTTGCACCTAATTTGGCGATGCTTGTAAATGTGGTTAATGTTATTGAAAGTATTGCAAAAGACTTACAGCACATCAGTTTAATGCAGGGCTATAAAGTATACGGGGCACATTACGGTCCTTTTAAAACACCAGCAAAAGAAAACGACGGTGGACATATGCCTCCAGAATTTAATGTAGATCAGCAACAGTTTCTTGAGGCACAGCAAAAAGGTAAAAAATGGAATTGGTCTGCGCTCCGGCCATCTGTAGTTGCGGGTACCGCATTGGGCAATCCGATGAATTTGGTTTCTGTAATTGCAGTTTATGCATCCATATCGAAAGAACTGGCTTTGCCTTTGCGTTTTCCTGGCAAATTAGGGGCTTACGATAAACTTTTAGATATTACAGACGCTGGATTATTGGCAAAAGCAACAGTATGGGCAGCTACTAACCGGGCATGTGCCAATCAAGCTTTTAATATCACCAATGGTGATCTCATCCGCTGGAATGATCTTTGGCCTAAAATTGCAGCTTATTTTAAAATGGATGCTGCACCTCCACTTCAAATGCCTTTGCAAACCGTAATGGCCGATAAAACGGCTTTGTGGATACAGATGCAAGAAAAACATAACCTAGCCAAACACACTTATGAAGAAGTATCTTCCTGGGCTTTTGGCGACTTTGTTTTTTCCTGGGATTACGATTTTTTCTCTGACGGTACCAAAGCAAGGCGATTGGGCTTCCACGATTATATCGATACTGAAAAAATGTTTTTTGATCTGTTTGACGAACTTAAACGCAAAAAAGTTATCCCGAGTTAGTTTTCAGATCTGGAATTATCATTAATCAGGATTTGTAACCCATTTATAAATATTATTTGCCTGCTCATGCTGACTTATTCAGCCCCCACTTTTATTATAGAATTAATGTTCCAATAAAATTGGATATTTGCAATTGCAAATAATTTAACTGATGAAGCCCTACCTGCAACTTTTCGATTTTTCTAAGAAAATAAATTATAAAACTGAAATTCTTGCAGGCTTAACGGTGGCTATGACAATGATCCCCGAATCGTTATCATTTGCTATCCTGGCGGGTTTCCCTCCTTTAACAGGTTTATACGCTGCTTTTATTATGGGCTTGGTTACGGCTGTTTTAGGTGGCAGGCCTGGTTTGATTTCTGGTGGGGCAGGTGCAACAGTAATTGTGCTCATTGCCTTAATGAAAACCCAGGGTATAGAATATGTTTTTGCAGCAGTGGCTTTGGCAGGGGTAATTCAGATTATGGTGGGGCTGTTTAAACTTGGAAAATTTGTCAGACTGGTTCCGCAGCCCGTCATGTTCGGCTTTGTTAACGGTTTGGCAGTTATTATTTTCATGTCGCAACTGGAACAGTTCAAAACCCTTGTTAACGGCAGAGTAGAATGGTTGAGCGGTACTCCTTTATATATCATGTTGGCTTTGGTATTACTCACTGTTGCTATAGTGATCATTCTCCCTAAAATAACCAAAGCCATTCCATCCTCACTGGTGGCTATTATTGTGGTTTTTCTTGTCGTTTTATGTTTTGGAATTGATACCAAACTGGTTAAGGATATTGCTTCAGTAAATGGAGGTTTTCCTCCCTTTCATATTCCGGAAGTGCCGCTGAGTCTGGATATGCTGAAGATCATTTTTCCCTATTCACTCATTATGGCAGGTGTGGGCTTAACGGAGGGCCTGCTTACCTTGAACCTGGTTGATGAAATTACAGAAACCAAAGGGGATAGGAACAGAGAAAGTATTGCGCAAGGAATTGCCAATATTGCCAATGGCTTTTTTACGGGTATGGGCGGCTGCCCAATGATTGCTCAAACACTGGTTAACCTTTCGGCAGGTGCAAGGGCAAGGTTGTCGGGCATTATTGCTGCCTTAACTATATTGCTTATTATTTTGATAGGCGCTCCGGTAATCGATCGTGTACCTATGGCCGCCTTGGTTGGTGTAATGATGATGGTGGCCATTGGCACTTTTGAATGGATGAGTTTTAAAGTGATTAATAAAATGCCTACACAGGATATTATCATTGGGATTCTGGTGGCTGTGATTACAGTTTGGCTGCATAACCTTGCGCTTGCGGTATTAATAGGCGTAATTATTTCGGCACTTGTTTTCGCCTGGGAAAGTTCTAAACGGATACGTGCCACTAAACATATCGATGACAGTGGTGTGAAGACCTACGAAATATTCGGCCCCTTGTTTTTTGGATCGATTGCTAACTTTAATGAGCTTTTTGATGTGGCTCATGATCCTCAACATATTATAATTGATTTTAAGCATAGCCGTGTTTTTGATATGTCGGGTATTGATGCGCTGAATAAGTTAACCGAACGCTACCGGTTGGTTGATAAGAAACTTCAATTAAAACACCTGAGCAACGACTGTAAACGCTTGCTGAAAAATGCAGATCAGATAATAGCCGTAAACATTATAGAAGATCCAACCTATAGGGTGGCCACCGAAAAATAAATTAATTTTAACCTTCTGTTTTACGGTGTAAAATACCCTGGTATCGAAGCTAATTTGATAAGGCATAATATGGAAGTGGCTATTCCCATCCCTAAACAATTATTGCCGGGTTTAATCTTTCCTTCTTTATCTACATTTCATGTTTCTACTAAAACGTTTAAGTGCTTTAAGAAAAAGCAACATAAAATTGTGCGATTTATTGTTGTTGTTGACGAAAAATTCCCTTATAGCCTGTTTTATAGGATGTTAATTTTTTAAGGTATTCTGATAATATTTACTTTTTACCTGTCTATTTGACAATTATTTTAATAGAATTAAATATTATTGTGATGTTTTATAAAAATTTCATAAAAATGACAATTTGTTATTAAAACGTTTTAGTATAGTATATATTTGAGTTAACCAAATGCTAAATTTTATGAGAACCCCTAACTATTACTACCGAAGTACCTGTCTTTTTAACCTGGGACATACTATGCCGTTTCCGAAAAAATAAGTTTTAGAAATCATTTTTTTACCAATTAAAAGATCCATTAACTATGCGATACTTATGGGCGTGCCTTGTCTTTTTTGCCGCGTTTACATTAAACGTTTTACCTGTTTTTTCGGCGGGCGAAAAAGTTCATAAAGGCCTAACAACCAATCTTTTTGTTCTGCAGGATACAACTAAAATTAAGTATGTATCGCCAAAAGACTCTTTGAGGAAAGACAGTTTAGAACAAATTAAACTCAAAACAATTTACCGTAAATTGTCGGGAGGTGTAAAGAAAGATGTTAAAGATCTTTCACTGTTTCCGGCCATTACCTTACAGCAAAGCCTGAAAGGTAATTATGCGGGCTTATACGTACAAGAACCATCAGGCGAACCTGGTTCTATCCAGAACATGATCATTAGGGGTGCTGCTATGCCACTGCTTTCGAAGAAAGATGTATATGCCGTACAGCCATTAGTTGTATTGGATGGAATCCCGTTAATCGGAGAGCACCCTTTTGCCTTCGATATCCAACAGTACGATTTTAACAGAATTGGCCCAGCCACTAATCTCCTTGCCGGAATTGATCTCAATAACATCGCATCTGTAGAGGTATTGAGCGATTTGGCAGGATCATCCATCTATGGCCCCAGGGGAGTAAACGGTGTTATCGTGTTAACCTCAAAAGCGGCTTCGGGCAATTCGAGGAGTATTAGCTTTAATTCATATATCGGTATGGTGCAAAAACCAACGGTTAATACCATTAATGGTAAATATGAAAATGAATTCAGGCAAAGGTTCTATGATATTTATACAACCAATGGGAGGTATTCTGATGATGAAGAATATCCTGTTTATTTAAGCGACTCGCTTAATAATGTTTACAGCGGTAAATCAAACTGGACTGATCTGTACTATAAAAACGCACTGATATACGGCATAAATTTTGGTTTAACCGGAGGGTCGGACCGTGCGAATTTTAGATTTTCGTTAGGTAATGCTAAAAGCCAGAGTGTTGCCGATGGTACAGGCTTAGACCGTTACAGCGCCATGTTTAATATTAACATGCGCCCGGTTAAATGGTTGCTTTTCTCTGCCATGATTAATGGGAATAGGTTAAACCGCGACCGGAACAGAACACTTAGGGACCGGTTTGCACAGGTTAATTACTTTCCCGATCTGAGTGCCCCACCTGCACCCAATAAAGATTATTATGGCACTTATTTAAATGAATACAGCAAAGGTTTTGATGATAATAAAACCAACCTGATCCAGGGCTATGCCAAATTGGTGGCTACACTGGGCAAGGTTAAATTATCATCGGCTTTTAATGTAGATTATAATGAAGGTTACCGGGATATATTTTATGCCAGAACCTTGCTACAGGGCAATAGCTATGCATCGAACTATTATGGTTTTAACCAAAGGTTAATGATGGATAATAAAGCAGCTTACGATTTCAAGCTGAATACTGCGCATGATTTTCATGTGGAGTTAGGCCAATCGATGATGTGGGATATTTATAAGTATAACTATGCTTATGCGTATAAAGGCGCCAATGATTATATCAAAATTAATTTATTGGATTCTGATCCAAAATTACCAAATGGGGCTGATAATCCTAATTACCTGATACCAAGAGCATTTCCAAGAGAACTTACTTATCGCTTTTTAGATAAAACGGAAGATAACCTGTTATCATTTTATGGTAAAGTAAACTACTCCTATAATGATAAGTATTTCCTATCCGGGACATTACGTTTAGATGGATCATCTAATGCACAGCCAAGCAAACGCTGGTTTTATTCTCCGGTAATTTCAGGTGCATGGAATGTTAAAAACGAATTATTAAAAGATACCAGATTAGTTGATGATTTAGTTTTAAGGGCAAGTGTTGGCCGTTTAGGCAGAACATTTACCTACGATAATTATGCCCAGGGGCCACAGTATACTGCATCAGTTGGTTATACTGGCAATTTAACCGTGCCAGGATACAATGCTTTCGGTGTGTTAACCAGGCCCTATTCGTTTGGCTGGGTGGGTTATGGCGTGCCATGGGCCTATTCAGATCAGTTAAATATCGGAGCTGATGTAGCCATGTTAAAAAACCGACTGCATGTTTCGGTCGATTTTTACACCAAGGCTGATAAAAACCAGTTGATCGGCATCCCATCGTACGCAGAATATGGTTACAAACAATCCATAGAAAGCGGAATGGATGTGAGCAATACCGGTGTCGATTTATCCATCCATGCATTGGTAATGGCTAAAAATAAATTCTCGTGGAATTCTTCATTAAATTTTAACCACAATAGCAACACCTTAAAAGCATTGCCACGAGGCTTAAATGAAATTATAATCGGAAACAGGTTATTAAGAGTAGGCGAGCCGGTAGATCAATATTGGTTATTGGAAAATGAAGGTATCTACACTTCAACTGCACAGGTTCCGGTAGTAAATGGTCAGCCGTTAAAGTATAACGGCCAGGCATTAAAGGCCGGAGATCCGAGATGGAAAGACCAAAATGGTGATCATGTAATCGACGAAAAAGACAAAGTATTAAAAGGGCACTCATTGCCAACACTTGCTGGTGGTTTTGATAACGCTTTTACTTATGGCAACTGGAGTTTGAGCACCAATTTATATTTCAATTTGGGCAGAAAGCTGATTAACCAGGAAATGGCCAGCCGTTTCGATTTTGTAAACCGCGAAGGTAATACCGATGTAAGCTCGGTGAAAGAAATTACTTTTTGGGAGAAACGTGGCGATTATAGCAAATATCCGCTATACAATCCGTGGAGCACCGTTATCCCTTACCGTGTAGATCAGGATCTTTTCTTAGAAAACGCCTCGTTCTTAAAATTGAGATCGGTATCGGTAGGTTATGAATTGGGTAACCTATTGAAAAAGAGAAATATAAAGGTCAATAAATTCTTCGTTTACGGAGCCGTAAGCAATGTATTTGTCATCACCCCATACACCGGGCAAGATCCAGAACTGGTAAGCTATGATGGCGTAGATACCGGCTACGGACAACCGATACCAAGAACATACACTTTAGGCGTTAAAATGGAATTATAATATGGAAATAGCTACTAAAAATACATCAATTACGATGAAAAATATATTATACGCATTTCTGCTTGCTGTGGTGGCTTTAACCAGCTGCAATAAGGCATTGGAAACCGACTCGAGCAGGGTAGTGGGCGAAAAAAATATGTGGAATACGGTAGAGGATGCCCGTGCCGGAATTCTGGGGGTTTATGCCTTAACCAGAGCTGCACTTTCTGATAACAACAGCCACTGGATTTATGGTGATGTAAGACCGGGCGAGTTTACAAGCCCGAAAAGACAGGATTTAAAAGCGGTTATCAGCAACAACTTAAATGCATCTTATCCTGTGGTAGAGTCACTTTCTGATTGGACCAGGTTTTATGCCATTGTTAATGGTGCTAATGTTTTTCTGGAAAATATTGCACACGTTAAAGCAACCGATAAACGCTACTCAGATAATAACATGACGGTAGATATTGCGCAAGCCAGGTTTTTAAGGGCTTTTGCTTATTTCTACATGGTGCGCATCTGGGGTGATGTTCCTTTTATTATCTCCTCAAATGAAGGTGCTTTCGAAAATAAAGCCAGAGAAAAACAAGCGAAGGTTTTAGCCTGGGTAGAATCGGAAATATTAAGGGCCGCGGCCGATCTGCCATATATTTATAGTGGAAACGATATTCAGCAACCTGGCGACTATTATAATGAAGGCGGAGGAAGATGGGGGGGCGCTTTAGCGACTAAAGTTACCGCTTATGCGGTGCTATCGCATGTTGCTGCGTGGAATGCCGATTATGCTAACGTGGCCAAGTATACCAAATTTGTTGAAGATAATTACGGCAGAAGCGGCGGCGGTTTTACCTCCACTACCGATTTAAGCAACTCAAACGGTTTCTTCTACAATAAAAACAACCGACAGATGTTTGGCTTCAATTCAGATTATGGTCACATTGATGGTTCATCAACCGGGCATATTGAAGAATTAACTCTTGCAGAGCCCATCATTACCAAGTCTGTTCCTGAAATCTATCTGCCAAAAGATTCGATCTTAAAATATTTCAATTTAGCGAAAGATGAAAGATTCTCTATCGATACATTAGGCCAATCGAAATTCGACAGGTATTTCACCAATTTAAATGGTAAATATCCAATTTTCAGTAAAATAAAGGTTATTCAGGGCGGCGGTACCGATCCAAATTTCAGGTATTTTACCAGTGCGTTAATCTTTACCCGTTTAGAAGACATTGTACTGTTAAGGGCCGAAGCACTATCTGTTTTGGGCGATCAACAGGGTGCTACAGATGAGTTGAAGCAAGTAATGAGCAGACGCCTACCTCCCGATACTGAAATAAAATTCGATTTCAGTAAAGATGATATTATCAAAAAGATATTCGAAGAAAGACACCGCGAATTATTGGGAGAAGGGCATAGGTGGTACGACTTAATCAGATACAATAAAATTAAGCAGAACGATGCCAGGTTTATGAACCTCATCAATTCCGGAGGGATCTACTGGCCAATATCGCGCAGGCTGATCGCTCAAAACAGTTTATTAACTCAGAATCCTTACTGGCGCTAAATAATATTGATATGAAAAAATCTATAAAATATATTGGTGTGCTAACAATACTCTTGTTATTCACCATCATTTATTCGGCTTGTAAAAAAAATGGAGGCTATTACGATGTAGAAGATAACGCAGTAGCCTATAATGGAAACATTTACGAATACTTAAAAAGTAAGCCAGGGGTTTACGACTCGTTAATTGTGGCGGTTGATAGAATGGGTTTGAAAAAAACGCTTACCGATAGTAACGTAACGCTTTTTGCGGTTACCAACCCTAGTTTTCAGCTGGCCTTAAGAAACTTAAATACTTTAAGAAAACAATCAGATAAAGACCCCTTGTTTTTATCGAATATTGATGGAATACAGTTAGATACCATGGTTTCTTACTATATCATCAGGGGAGTAAAACCATCTGATTCTTTAAAACTACAGGATGGACTTAATTTAACCAGTGTAAAAGTAGGTTATCCCATGCATGCCAAATCGGTACGGGGTTCTGCCTCGGGCGAGGTGGGTGCCGGTCCGGAAGTGATTCAGTTTAGCAATACCAAAAAGAGCAAATTTATCAGAAACTGGTCTACAAGTACAACTGCATCAAACAATATCAAAACCAAAAATGGCATTGTGCATGTAATCAGTCCCGATCATATTTTCGGTTTCGATGGCTTTGTTACCCGCTTAACTTTTGTTCCTCCTCCGCCAAACTTAATGGTTACTGTGGGCGGTACTTTCTCTGCCAACCGCGAAAACGGTGGCGGGCCAACCAGTGGAGAAAACTCTAAAAAAGTGATCGATGGAGATGATCATACCAAGTTTTTATGCGATCTGCAAGGCTTTTTAACCATGCAGTTTAAACTTAAAACGCCAGAGGTATCTTCTGTTTACACTTTAATATCGGCAAATGATGCGGTAGAAAGAGATCCGAAAGCCTGGACTTACGAAGGCTCGCAGGATGGTATTAACTGGACCGAGTTGCACCGGGTAACTAATTTCTTTTTTGAAGAAAGGTATCAGCAAAAAGTTTTTAGGTGTACCAATACTACAGCGTACCTCTATTACCGCATAAATATTACCGAGCTCAGAAGCGGGGGTACCTTCCAGCTTGCAGAATGGACTATAAACAAATCGAAATAGGGTGATGGGACATAGAAAAAATAAAATAACGAAACTTATGAAGTCAATCGTAAAAATAGAAATGGTTGTGGTTTTGTTTGCATTGATCGCTTTTAGCGGATGTAAAAAACTGTACGACCTGCCTGAAGAAAAAGATTACCTGAGTAACAATGTAAACTTTAGCAATAAAGTATTAGAGCCGATTATAGGCAGAACCAACTTAATGGGCGGTTTTAATGGCGATAATTCAACGCAGCCCATCACCTTCGAAATTGTGAATGCGCGTTTTGGGGATGGTAAACCGGTTACCGATATTTTTCAGAAAGTGCCCACTTACGTATTTACTGCTCCTTATACAGGCTTAGAAAAAAGCCTGGCAGAGATAGAGGCTAAAAGAAAGATAGAAGAGCACGCTTTGTTTGAGGTACGTTCTTCGGGAGAGTTTATCCTTTGGGGCTCATCTACCAATCAGTTAATCAAACCAAGACCAGTTGATAGCACAAACTTCTCTCAGGATACCCGTTTTTTTGATGTGAAAATTAAAAATACCGGTGGAGAACGTTTAATCAGAGATTTACAGATCAGACCTTTCAGGGAAAGACCTTACGAGCCTTCCAACGATTTTAATGCTTACACTGGTTTGCCTGCTCCCGATCCTAAATTTCCGCTGGATAAAAAGTTGAGAGATTATATCCGTCCATATTTAAATAATGTGGTTGGTGCCACAACTAACAAAAACCTGGTCAGTAACAACGATCAGAAAGATGTAGTGGTATACATCCGTCGGTTTACAGGCGGGAATGGGCATTCACTGCGCATTAAAGCATTAAATAAAGATTCGGTTGAAATTAATCCTGCTGCCTTTAACGAAACCGTTTGGGACAAAATGATCCATGGTTTTAACATGCAGAAAACGGATAAATATGTTCAGTATGATGTAGCCTATCCGATTCCATTGGTAGAAATCCCAACATTTTACGCACCGGGAGGTTCGAGAGCCAAAGCGCAGTTGAGTTACTCCAGGGGGGCTTTTGGTGGTGGCCGCATCATTGCCAATTTCGGGGTCGATTTTGCCATTTACCAGGCTGGCGACTGGGAAATTGTATTTCACTTTAAAACAGATAATCCAAAATTTATCAGCGAATAGGCAATATTTAAAGCTAATATGATGAAAAGAAATATACTTTTTTATACATTACTTGTGGTGTGTATAATGCTTGGCACCAGTGCTTTTTCGCAAGAGAAATTTAACCTTGTGAATGGTACTGTTGTTGATAAAGAAACAAAACAAGGCGTTCCGGGTGTATCTATTATTTTAGAAAGCACCAATAAAGGTTTAACCCAAACCAACGGTAGCGGGAAATTTTCGGTTAACGTACCCGAGGGTTCTACTTTAATATTCAAGTTTATTGGTTACAACACACAGCGTGTGAAAATTACCAATCAGAATAATATCACAGTAACCATTTCTGAAGACCGCAAAGAGCTGGATCAGATTGTTATTGTGGCCTATCAAAAAAGGTCTAAACAAACCACCACCGGGTCGTCGGTTTTAATTCAGGCCAAAGAGGTTCAGGATATTCCGGTTTCTAACGTAGAGCAACTTTTACAAGGTAAAGTGCCGGGGTTAAACATTCAGAACAATACCGGTGCACCAGGTTTCAGGGGTTCGGTACAGGTTCGTGGATTATCCAGTTTAAGTATCTCGGGCAGCGGTAACGAATCATTTCTGCAGCCAACCTCACCATTATATATTATTGATGGTGTTCCATTGGATGCAGATAAAGCCGCAGAGTTTGGTTTTCAGAGCCAAGGTCCTGGCGTAAGTCCGCTATCGTTAATCCCTCAGGAGGATATCGAAGACATCCAGATTTTAAAGGATGCGCAGGCAACCTCTATGTATGGCTCGAGAGGGGCATACGGGGTAATTATCATCACTACCAAAAGGGGTAACTCTAAAGTGCCCAGGATTAGATATGTATCCAATTTCTTTGTTAAAACCCCGCCAAAACTTCGCGAAACTTTGGGTGGTAATTCGGAAAGATCATTAAAAATCCAGCAGATTATTTTAAATGCCTCTAATGTGGATGATATCAGGAGGATTTCTAATACTTCGTTCCTGGCTGATAGTTTAAATGCCTATTGGAACAACTCTACCGATTGGCAGGATGTATTTTTCCAGAATACCTACAACCAGAGTCATAACCTGGCTTTAGATGGTGGCGATCCTAGATTTAACTATAAGGCTAACCTCGGTTATTATACCGAAAAAGGGGTAATCAAAAACACAGGTTATAACCGTTACAACCTCAATATGAATATGGAGTTTAAGCCGAATGATAAATTTAGATTTTTTGGTTTTATTAACGGCTCCGTAGGAAAACAGAATAAAGGAAACGGCGTAGGGCTTTTACAATCGGGTGTGGCATCAAACGGTCAGGTATCTACCTTACTGCCTCCACCATCTTTCTATCAGGCATCGGGAGGGGTTTTATCTGCATTACAAACATTAAATGATAACAATTCCAGAAACTTAAGAACTAACGTAGAAGCACGTTATGAGTTTATTCCAGGTTTAGCTGTATCTTCTACTTTAAGTTACGATTATACTTCCGATACCGAATCTACCTTTACGCCAGCAGCGGCAAACGGGCAGTTTGCTAAAGTATACGATTATGTAGGCAGAAATTTCCAGTTGTACAATAGAAATGGGATTACCTATGCCAAAACCTTTGGCGAAAAACACAGCCTTTTTGTAAACACCTTTAACGAAATTTACAAACAGGGTGCCCAGGCTGGTATTACCCGCCAGGAAAGAACACCTAACGATCAGTTACAGGGACCATTAGGCTACGATGCCTACTACTCACGTGGTGGAGGGGTGTTATCTAACTATAAAAATGCAACTATCGCATCGTTCGCAGGTTCGGTATCATACGATTATGATAAAAAATATGTAGCCGAATTTTCTTACCGTTTAGATGGTACCTCATCCAGCGGATTGGAAAATCCATACTCTAAAAACCCTTCCATTGGTTTAAGATGGAACTTTAACAAAGAGAACTGGCTGGCCGATATGAAATGGTTATCGTATGGTAGTTTGAGGTTAACCTGGGGGCAGAATATTGTGCCTACTGGTAACCTCCAAAGTATTTATGGTATATATAACCTGAACAATAACTTTAACAACAACCCAACCATCGGAATCGATTATGATATTATTCCAAACCCTAACTTAAAACCAACCACTACAAGCCAGTACAATTTGGGCTTCGATCTGGGCTTATTTAACGATAAAATCTCAGTAAACTTCGATACTTATTTTAAAAAGGTTGATAACTTGTTGTTTGATAGGTTTTTATCCAATACCACCGGATTTAATAAGTTGGCGAGTAATGATTTAGGTATTGCCAATTATGGATCGGAGATCATGATTACCGTGAGACCGATAGCGAGCAAAGATTTCGATGTTTCGGTTTCGGTAAATGGTGCACTTAACCGTGATGTGCTATTAAAACTTCCGGCAGAGTATAATGGGCAGTTTATCAAATTTGATGGTTCTGGTTACCTGCAGCACAACGTTTACCGCGTAGGCAGAAACACATTGTCTAATTACTTAAGAATAAACCAGGGCGTTTATCAAACCGATGCCGATGTGCCAACTGACCCTGTAACGGGTAAAAGATATCAATCTAACGGGCAGTTTTTCTTGGGTGGCGATCCGATTATGAAAGATGTAAACGGAGATTATATTTTAGATGGTCGTGATTATGAAGTTACCGGTAATTCGCAGCCTTTAATGACGGGCGGTCTGTCAACCAATATCAGGTATAAAAAATGGGGCTTAAATGTTTATGCCACTTACACAGCCGACAGAACCATTTTAAATAATGCCCTGGCCGATAGGATAGCCATTATGCGCGATCCCTATTCACTAAAATCGGTAGTGCCATTAAACGATCTTAACATCTGGACAAAACCTGGTGACATTGCAAAATACCCTTATCCGTATGATTACAAAAGGTTTGATCAGATTCAGCCGCTAAGGGCCGATCAAACACTTTGGCAGGAAAGTGGAACCTATTTAAAAATAAGTAATGTTACCCTTTCTTACATGTTCGATAAAAAGTTTATCGCCCGTTTCGGAATGAGCAGTTTAAGAGTATATGCCTCTACAGATAACCTGATTACTTTTTCTAAGTACACTGGGCCAAATCCTGAAAACGTAACCACACTGGGCCGCGATATTTCTACAGGATATCCAGTTCCGCGTACTTATAATATTGGTGTACAGTTAGAACTTAATACAGGCAATTAATAGATATTATTATGAAAAAGTTTATCATTTATTCTTTGATTTTAGCAGCATCGTTTTCATTGCCTGCTTGTAAAAAGTTTCTGGATATCCAACCTTTAGATAAGTTATCAGGAAATAACTTCTTTCAATCTAAAGAAGATGTAGAAGCAAATATTTACGATTTATCGCGTATTGTTTTCGGTAAGTTTAACGAAACGCATTTTATAGGCGCAACAGGCGAGTACCGCTCTGGCGAAGTATTATACGAAAGCCAGTCTGATTTAGCGCCGGCCCGTGAGTTTGTCGAGATTTTAGGTAAAAACAACCTGTTAGGTTTATTGTCGGGTAATCGCCCATGGGATTTTTACAATTTCAACAGAATTACCGATTGGACCGATTATTACCGTGCCATACAAGGTGCAAACATTCTAATGGCCAAGCTTGACGAAGGTATACCCGGACTTACCGATGTGCAGAAAAATCAGTATAAAGCCGAAGCTGCATTTATCCGTTCGTTAAGCTATTTTATCATGGTCAGGTTATATGGCGATGTAGTGTATTATACCGATGCATTCCATTCAACGGCTTTGCCACGTGAAAACTTTGTTTCTGTATTAAATAAATGTATAGCTGATCTTAAAACCCATAAAAATCAAATTCCATGGACCTATACCGATCCGTCTTTAAAAGGAGTAAGGGCAAGCCGCGGAAGTATTATTGCCTTAATTATGGAAATGAATATGTGGAACGCAGGTTTTGATGCGAACAATTCGAAAAAATACTATCAGGAAACTGCCGATTTAGGTCGCGAAATGATTGCCAGCGGTGCATACAGGTTATTACCGATTACAGAATGGGCTACCGTAATTAAAGGAAGATCAGACGAGAGTTTATTCGAGTTTTACCGCAGTATAAATTACGGCGATCAAAATACCAATACCGCACCTGTGGCCGATATGTTTTTGCATTATCCATACAAAAGACCAGAATATACCCACCGTGTAAGTTTTGCTTATTTCAGAGGAGAGTACATGCAGAAAATTTTTCAGGATGGTAGCGATAAGCGAATTACCACCTGGTTTAACGAAGATATTTATGCCGATAACGGAAAATTTATGATGTTAAAATTTGCGCAGAATTCTTTCTCTACAGGTGAAGAAGATGCCAACCCTGATAACACGTTTATGATTTTTAGATATGGTGGCGAAATTTTACTGGCCGCAGAAGCACTTGCCGATTTAGGAGAAGATACCGAAGCCATTAAGCTGGTAAATATGGTAAGAGACAGGGCACAGGCATCAAGATATGCCGGTGGCGGAGGCTCTACCCTGAAAGATTTTATTTTTTACGAAAGATCAAGAGAATTAATAGGCGAGGGACACCATTATTTCGATTTGGTGCGCACCAAGAGGATTTTAAGCAGCCAATGGTCGTACAATGTACTTACCTCAGATAAATTTAGCCGTGGCGCATGGACCTGGCCAATAAGCGGGAATGCTTTAAATAACAATCCGTTTATGCGGTTAAACGATTATTGGGTTAATGGTGGTAATTAATTTTAAATAGAAATTATACAAGATATGAAAAAGCTAATTATTGCATGTGCAGCACTTTTACTTGTTTTAAATGCCTGTAAGCGTGATGAGTATTATATAGACGGAGGGAAGGCGAAGGCCGAATTTGATGGGAATATGATGCAGTATCTACAGGCTAAAAAAGTGCCTTTTGATACGGTGGCCCAAATTGTAAAACTGGCCGGTATGGAGCAACAGTTCAGTTCAGAGAATTTCACCTTTTTTGCTTTTGACGATGATGTGGTGCGGAAAACGATCGGCAATATTCACACCAACGAAAGAGATAGAAACCCAAAGTTCGAATCCTTAAATCAATTACTTTATGAATCGGGAAGAGATACGGTAAAAACCCTCGATCAGATCAGTCCGGCCATTTGGCGGAAATACCTGCAACGTTACATGTTTAAAGGTGTAAACATGTTAAAAGATTATCCGCAGATCGATCTTAACCTGAGAAGTATTTATCCTGGCGCCCTTCACTACGATTACAACAACGATGTAGCCAATATTGGGGTCGTTTTTTACGATGCCAATGGAATTAAGTATATCGGTTACAGGCAGCTTGTGCTCTCTTATATCCCCGATGTATCAAAACCAAATGATAACTGGTACCCAAATTATGTGGCATCATCTGATATTAAACCAACTAACGGAATGGTGCACTCGTTACGATACCAGGGCGCATACCTTGGGTTCAATTTATATGAGTTTTTTAATGATGTATATAACACCGGTTTAACACCAAGTAATAAATAATTAGCCTGTTATAATTTTAAAAGAATAGAATCATGAAAAAAATAAAATACATGCTAATCGTATTTTTTCTATGCTCCTTAGTGATACAGGGATGTAAGAAAGAAGAAGAATTAGGCGAAGATCCATATGCAGATGGTAAGGCACCACTGGGCATAATCATTAGCCAAACTTTATTGCCTGTTCCATCAGAAGGGATTGTAGGTACTACCGTAACCGTACAAGCCAAAGGCTTAATGCCCTTTAAAGATAAGTTAACCTTTATGTTTAATGGCGAAAAAGCAGAAGTGCTTAGCGTTACCGAATCTACTATTGTAGTTAAGGTACCCGAAGCCGGAAGTACAGGGATCACCTCAATTGCTATTGGCGATCAGCTGATTTTAGGTCCGCAGTTTATTGTGTCGGGCCTGATCAAAAATGATATCACTTTTAAGGCAACAGCAGGAACAAATGGCTATGTAAGCCAGTTTTACGAAATGCTTGATGGAAGGGCGCTTGTACTTGGCGGCTTTAACAATTACAATAATAATGGATTCATCACACCGAATAATAGAATTGTAAGAACTTCTTTAGATGGCGATTACGACCGTACTTTTAGAACAGGCAGAGGAGCCAATGGCTCACTATCTAGGGTAATTGAAATTGGCGGACGTTTTATCATCGCCGGTGGATTTAGCGGTTATAACCAGCGTACAGAAAACATTAGTAACATTACCAGTTTATATCCTAATGGTGCTATCGATACTATTAAAATCCAAACCAAGCGCAAACCAACCTTAACCGATACGGTTACCCAAAAATGGTTTCCTAAATTTAATGGCGGTACCAACGAATACATTAACCGAATTTACCCACATCAGGGCAAAATTTTAGCAACTGGTAATTTTAGGTATTATGTAAAAAGAACTTACGATAAAGACAATTATGATTTTTCCAGAGATACCGTCATTCTGGATAGTACCGAAATCCGCCAGATTTTAAGGTTCAATTTAGATGGTTCTTTAGATAAAACCTATCGTTTTAATACGGCAACCAATAAAGGTAATGTGAGTGCAAATGGCCCTATTGATACCTATATGCATACCGATGCAGCCAATCTCGAAAAATTAATGGTATTTGGAAACTTCAACACTTTCGATGATCAGCCTGCTGTACGCATTTTAAGGTTAAATGCCAATGGCACTAAAGATCCAAGCTTTAACCCTGGCAGTGGCGTAGATAACGGAATAACATCACTTACCTATAATGCCACTACCAGGAAATACCTGATTACAGGAGCATTTACAAAATACAATGGGAAACCTGTAAACGGCATGGCACTAATTAACGAAGATGGCAGTCTGGATGAGTCTTTCACTGCTAAATTCTTTGAAGGCGGTTACCCTTATTTTGCCCGCCAGATTTCGAATGGATTGATTGTAGTAAGCGGTGGTTTTAAAAAGTACAACAACATTACCAGAAATGGTTTTATGGTGCTTACCCCTGCAGGACTGCTAGCGCCTGGCTATAATGCAACCGGACCATTTTCGGGCGGCCTTTCTGATGTGATTGAAACAAAATCTGCAGACGGCAAAAAAGCACTTTTATTAATCGGAGGTTTCAACCGCTTTGATAACCAGCCTTTCTACAACATCGTTAGGGTAACTATTGAATAATAACCAGAAGCCAATTAAATATAAATTAAGATGAGCATGACGAAAAAATATAAACTACTGCTTGGTTTAATGGCCATCGTAGTTACAACAGCCATATTTTCCTGCAATAAAGATTTCGATAGAAAACTTACAGATAAAGACGGTACCGATACCACAAAAGTAAGATATGGAAGCCGTAAGATTTTATACCTGGTGGTTGATGGTGCAAGAGGGCAATCGGTAGCAGCAGCCAATATTCCAAATATTACAGCACTTTTACCACATTCAGTTTACAGTTGGGTAGGCTTAAATGAACCCGAAGCTACACAAAATGCCAGTAACTGGGCAAGCATGTTAACCGGTGTAAAAAAGGCGAAACACCTGGTAAATGATGATAACCTAACCAATAACAACCTGCAGAATTATCCTGTAATTTTTAAAAGGATTAAAGAGAGCAGGCCACAGACCAAAATTGTGGCACATACCTCATCTACAGTTTTTAAATCGCTAACAACAGGTGCAGATATTAGTACATTGGTAAGCAGCGATGATCTGGTTAAAGCAGCAGTAATTAACGATTTAAATACCGATACCGCTTCGGTAATTTTAGGCCACTTTACCGATGTAGATAAAGCCGGTGCACAATATGGTTACGATAATTCATTCCCGAACTATAAATCGGCAATAGAAAAATTCGATACCGGAGTGGGGGAGATTATGGCTGCATTAAAGAAACGCCCTAATTATATTAACGAGGATTGGTTGGTTATTATCGCTTCGAGCGATGGTGGCGCATTTACCCTCCCGCCAAATGCCGACGATCAAACCATTTTTAGTAAACCGGCAAACAATGCTTTTGTTATTTACTATAGTGCTGCTTATAATAAACGGATCCTGGTAAAGCCATTTACAGGTAACAGGTACCTGGGCAAAACCGTTAAAATGACCGGTACCCAAATTAGGGCTGAAGTGGCTGGCGAAGATGCAGGCGTTTACAATATAGACGACACCACCAAGATGACCATCGAGCTTAAAGTTAAAAAGAACAGAGCGCAGATCTCATACCCTAGTATTTTAGGTAAAAGAAACGAATGGTCTAGTGGCCATCCTAGCGTGGGTTGGGTTATTTATTTAGAAGACCGTTATTGGTATTTCGAATGGAGAGGTACAAAAGATGGCGATTACCGTCAATGCAGGGGCGCCGATATTGTGCAGGGCAGATGGGAAAACCTGTCAGTTAAATTAGAACAGCGCGGTAACCAAAGGTTTATCAGAACTTATACCAACGGGACATTTAACAACGAGTTAGAAATCACCGGATCTGGTTCCTTAGCCAATTCGAATGCGCTGAAACTGGGTTATTTAAATGGTCAGGGGCACGGAGAGCCAGATTATTATGTAACCGATATCCGTTTCTTTAAATTAGCTGTTCCAGATGGTGTAATTCAACAATACTCTTGCGAAACATCCATCGATCAGAGCCACCCTTCTTACAACTTCTTGGTAGGTTACTGGCCAGCTACCGACGGTAATGGCGATAAGATGATTGATCTTTCCTCACAGGCCCGCGATTTTAAATTGCAGGGACCATATGTTTGGGAAAATTTCAACGATTTAATCTGTCCGCCTTCAACCAGTTCCTTAGCACTCCTGGTTCCGCAAACAACTGATATACCGGCGCAAATGGTTAACTGGTTAAAAATCGCCAATAACCAGCAATGGGCGCTTGATGGCAGGGTTTGGTTAGACCAATAAACAAGAATATTGATAATTTAAATATCGAAAATGAAAAAAATTATATATACAGTATTAATGGGCTTAACAATCATGATTGTTGCCTATTCTTGTAAAGAATCTCAAATAGACGATTTGGATCTACCACCTGCGGCAAGCAGAAGTATTACTGGCGAAGGCATTGTTGTGGGCAATGTATCAATAGATAACCAGTTTGTTAAAGTTCCGTTCAAAATTTCGCTCTCGGGAGCAGCCGAAGAAGCTTTTCAGGTGGGATTAACCCTAAATAACGATACCGTAACGCAATTAATTAATAATGGGGGTTTAACCAATGCTGTACTCATGCCTTCAGCTGCTGTAGAGTATCCTAACGTAATTAATGTTGCTTATGGAACAGACAATGCAGAAGGAATAGCCATCGTTCGCCGGTCGGTATTGGAACGTTATTTTGGTAAAAAGGTGGTTTTTGCCTTAAAACTCTCAGCGCCTGGTAAAGGCAATAAAATTGCCAATGGCAAATCGAATATCCTGGTGATCATCAATACCGAAGAATTGTTAAAATCTACCGATATCCATTTTTTAAGTTTTCAGGGCGGAGGTATTTATAACGTAACTCAGGGACCTAACTATCAGGTAGGACCAGCAGGTGTTATTATCCCCCTCATTATCAGTCTGGATAATGCACCTTCAACAGCTTTTAATGTAAAAATTAGAGATAAAGTAGATACTATTGCCACGCTGGTATCAAGTGGGGTATTGCCGGCAAATGCGATTCACCTGGCGGCTAAAGATTTTACCATCGATACCTTGGTGCGATTTAATACAGGCGCAACAAGTGCTGTAGTGAGGTTATCTATTCCATGGCCGGTGTTCGATGCAAATATTGTGGCCAATAAGAAATTCGCCTTTGCCTTAAGCCTGAGCGATAATACCAATCATGTTATCCATCCTACCAAAGGAAAAGTAATTGTGGTGGTTGATCCAAGTGTAAACCTGGATAACAATTCACCAATTATTGGAAATGGGACAGGTTTGATTGCCAAATATTACACCAATACACAATTAGCACCAGACGACGGCCGTGAGCCTTTTGTAACCCGGGTAGATGGTACGATCGAATTCTCGGGCGATGGCTGGCCGGATAATGTAAAAAACACTGCCGGGGCTTCTTTGAGCAGGGATAATTTTGCTACCAAATGGGTGGGCGAGTTCCTGGCGCCGGTAAGAGGCGACTATATTTTCTATCAAACCCGTTGGGATGATGGATCTAGACTTTTTATCAACGGAAAAGCCATTATCGACGATTATACCACGCAATGGGATAAACCAGAACGAAAAGCAACCATCCGTTTAGAACGTGGTATCAGATATAAAATTGAAGCACATCACCGCGAAAATGTTGGCGGACAACAGGCATATCTCGAATATGAAGTTCCATCAGCAGGTATAACCGGTAAACGTGCAGTACCAAGAACACAATTATTTCCAACTCCTTAAACTTGAATAGATATGAAAAGTAATATGAAAAGATTATTGGGTATATGCTCATTTTTACTGCTAATTGTGGTGTTAACGGTGAAATGCAAAAAAGACGAAGTTGTAGAGGTTGTTCCAGAAGTGGAAGAGCCAAAGCCAACAGCTGGTTTTACCTTTGTAAAACCAGATACCTTGAAATTTTTAGAGTATCAGTTTACCGGAAGCTCTACAAACTATAAAAGTTTATTGTGGCAGTTTGGCGATGATAGCACCTCGGTTGAGGTAAACCCGAAACATACTTACCGCTTTCCGGGTAAATACAAGGTAACCTTAACGACAAGAAATGGACAGGGGTATACTGCAGCAAAAGAAGTGATGCTTAGTGTGGTCGATCCGACCATAAATTATTCCATTTGTGGCGAAAATTACATAAAAACCATTGGCGGTAAATATTCAGTTAACCTTGAAGCTGGTGCGGGTGCCGATTCTGGTGAAGGCTCTAAAAAATTAGTCGATCAGGATATCAATACGAAATTCTTACAAGCTGGTTTCGATGGTACGCAAAAATGTACCTTTGAGCTAAATACTCCAAAGGTAGTGGGCGCATACACCTTAACATCGGGTAATGATGCACCAGACCGCGATCCAAGATTTTGGATTTTGCAGGGCTCGCTAGATGGGATCCAATATACCGATTTGCATACGGTAACCGTTTGTCCTTGGGAGAATAATGATAGCAGCAGAAAACAGACTAAACTTTTTCACTTCGATAACTACATTGCCTACAAATTTTACCGCCTTTACATTAAATCGAACAGAGGAAGCCGTGTGTTTCAATTGGCCGAGTGGACAATCAACAAAAAACAGCCTTAGTTTAATATTAGTTTATGCACAATTTGAAAAATACATGGAGCTTAAAAACTTCATGTATTTTTTTGGGGATTGATTTTAAATGTCACTTAGACAATTAAAAAATCGGGTTCCCTTGCAAAAAGTAAATTATATTTTATACATTAGTAAAACGTTTAACTAGCGTTAAATCTAACCATAATATAAATTCAGATTTCAATACACACACAAATTATGAACAAAACGAACACTTTAAAGTTTTTAGGCATACTGGGCTGCATGTTTGTAGGCGGCTTGCTAAAAGCACAAGAGCGAAAGGCGCCGGCTTATCCTTTAATTACGCACAATACTTATTTTAGCATTTGGTCTAACACGGATAAGCTAAACGAATCTGCTACCCAACATTGGACGGGTGCCGACCACTCTCTTTTAGGAATGATTAATGTTGACGGAGGGATCTATCGGTTTTTAGGTAAAGAAACCACTACCTACAAAACGCTTGTGCCTGCTTCAGATGAAAAAGGTTACGACGTAAAATATACGGAAACCGAACCTCAGGGCGATTGGAAGGCCACAAATTACACCGCCAGTAACTGGCAAACAGGTAATGCACCAATAGGGGATGATGCCAAAAATGTGAAAACATTGTGGAAATCGCACGATATCTGGGTAAGAAGAAGCTTTAACATAGCTAACCCGGCGTCAATAAACGAACTGTTTTTAAAGATAAACCACGATGATAATATTGAGGTTTACCTAAATGGGAAGAAAATTTATACCAAAGAAGGCTGGACCAATAATTTCCAATACATTGAGTTAAGTAATAGTGACAAAAGTACTTTAAAAGCTGGATCGAATGTAATTGCCATCCACCTGATTAATACTGCTGGTGGCCGTTTTCTAGATTTTGGCCTGGTAGACCGTTTAAAAGATAATGCCGAAAAAGTACAGCTAGCCAGGCAAAAAAGTGTTGATATTAATGCCACACAAACCATTTATAACTTTACCTGCGGCAAGATTGATTTAAAATTAACTTTTACCTCTCCCTTATTAATGAATGATTTGGGTTTATTTGCACGTCCGGTTTCTTACGTTTCTTATCAGGTAAAAGCAAATGACGGTAAAACCCACCAGGTAAAAGTATACCTCAGTGCATCGTCAAACATTGCGGTTTACCGTCCTACGCAGGAAGTTACCGCAAGTAAATACAGCACGGCTAAATTATCGGTATTAAAAACGGGTACGGTAGAACAACCTGTTCTTCAAAAAGCAAGTGATGATATGCGGATCGATTGGGGTTACTTTTACGTCGCTGCACCAAAAACAAGCAATGCCATCCAGTTTGTAACGGCCGAAAAAGATGCTGCCGATGCTTTTAGAAAAGGCAATTCTGCTTCAACCGCTAAACAGGGTAAAATGCTCGCATTAAATACCGTTATCCCTTTTGGACCGGTAGGTAAAGCTACGGTAGAAAAATATGTTGAACTGGGTTATGATGAAATTTATGCTGTTCAATACTTCAATAAAAATTTAAGGCCATGGTGGAATACCTCGGGTAAAGAAACCATCGAGGCACAACTAACCGCTGCGGCTGATGAGTATAAAAACGTGATTCAAAAATGTGAAGCTTTTAACAAAACTTTGTATGCCGATGCCTTAAAATCGGGTGGTAAAGAATATGCCGATTTATGTGTTTTAGGTTATCGCCAAAGCATTGCAGCACATACTTTGGTAAAGAGTCCGCAAGGCGAAATTTTATGGTTATCTAAAGAAAACAACAGTGGTGGTTTCATCAATACGGTTGATGTAACTTACCCTTCAGCACCATTGTACCTGATTTATAATCCTGAACTGTTACAGGGCATGTTGAACGGTATTTTCTATTTCAGCGAGAGCGGAAAATATCCCCACCCTTGGGCAGCGCACGATCTGGGAACTTACCCATTAGCAAACGGACAGACTTATGGTGAGCCAATGCCGGTAGAAGAATCGGGTAACATGATTATTTTAACTGCAGCAATTGCCAAAGCACAGGGAAATGCCAATTATGCCAAAGCACATTGGAAAACCTTAACCACCTGGGTTGATTATTTGACTAAAGAAGGGCTAGATCCAAAAACGCAGTTATGTACCGATGATTTTGCCGGTCACCTGGCCCGTAATGCCAACTTATCGGTAAAAGCGATTGTAGGTATAGCCTGTTATGCCCAGATGGCACAAACATTGGGTTATGATGATATAGCCAGAAAATATCGTGCAATTGCTGAAAGCATGGTGCCGAAATGGATTGAAATGGCCGATGCCGGCGATCACTATGCTTTAACTTTTGATAATAAAAATACCTGGAGCCAGAAGTATAACCTGGTTTGGGATAAGGTGCTCAAGTTAAACCTGTTTCCGCAAAAGATATACGAAACTGAAACCAAATATTACCTGACCAAGCAAAATAGATACGGTATTCCGTTGGACAGCAGAAAGGCCTACACTAAAAATGACTGGATTTTGTGGACCGCTACTTTTGCGCCAACACAAAGCGAATTCGAGGCTTTGGTGCACCCGGTTTACAAACATGCCATCGAAACAGAATCGAGAGTGCCTTTGAACGATTTTTACGATTCGAACACTGGTATCCGCGATAACTTTAAAGCCCGTAGTGTAGTGGGCGGTTTTTATATGAAAATGCTTGCCGATAAATTAGCTGGCAAATAAAATCTTCCCCTCAAAATTAACAATTAAAGGTGCTGCAGTTATTGTAGCGCCTTTTTTATTCCCCTTGGTCTGTGTCCTCACAGACCAAATAGACAAGGTTAATATACTCAAACGGGGCAATATTATTTATTATTTATCCTATCGGTTGGTGTCTCACCGACCGATCTATGACCAAATAAAGATATTTAGCGTTTTATAGAATTAGGAAATGATTGGCCGTGGTTCTTGGCAGGCTTCAGTCCTGCTTTACGCTTTACTCCGTTGCACTTCGTGTTCGCTCCAATCAGGTTTAGGAACAAGGGTTCTGCACCCAACAACCCAGAAAATGGAATACTGTTTTGGCCCAATAGCCCCAGTTGCAGCGTTACCCTGCAGCAACGAGGTACGAGGCAGCAAAGCGTATAAGCGCAGCACGGGGAGAAACTTACAGTTTTGTACTGGCCCTGCGCTCCAAAAAGAATAAGTTTTTAAATTAGGAAATGATAGGGACTATGTTTTCTTTAATATGTTTCAAAAAATATCGTTTGTAGTAAGATTGCTACCCTGAAAATCGGGGCAGGCCGTCGTTTCTCCTAGCAATGACAGTTTTTGCACATCAAAACTCAAATTCCAGCTGGTTGCTTTCTGGCTTTTCGATCTCTACATCATCATAAAACCGCGATAAGGTAATGCCCAAAAGCCTCACCTGCGTGATGCCAATAGCTGCCTCTTCCAAAAGTTTAATCGCTTCAGCATAAATTACCTCGGCTTTGTTTATCGGTATAGCAAAAGAACGGCTGCGCGTAATGAGTTTAAAATCGGCAAACTTGATTTTTAGGGTTACCGTTTTTCCGCTGAGTTGATATTTTTCCAAACGTTTGGCCACGGTTTCACTGATCTGTTTTAGCAGATCGTGCATCACCGAATCATCGTTGGTATCTTCCGAAAGGGTATCTTCTGCACCAACTGATTTGGTTTCGCGATTCGACTGAACGGGGCGTTCATCAATGCCGCGAACAATTTTATAATAAAACCTTCCCGATTTCCCGAATTGGGCAACAAGCTGTGCTTCAGTCAGTTTTTTTAAATCTGCACCTGTATTAATCTGCATGGCTTTCATTTTGGCACCGGTAACTTTGCCTACCCCAAAGAATTTTTCAACCGGGAGTTTTTCCATAAAAGCTTCGATCTTCGATGGGCCAATAAAAGTTAAACCATCCGGTTTGTTCATATCTGAAGCTACTTTGGCTACAAATTTATTGATCGATACGCCTGCCGAAGCCGTTAAATTTAACTCATTTTTAATGGCATCTTTAATGGATTGTGCAATGTCAATAGCCGATCCAATTCCGAGCTTGTCTTCCGTTACATCAAGATAGGCTTCATCCAGCGAAAGGGGCTCTATAATATCGGTGTACCGGCTAAAAATTTCCCTGAGCGCTTTCGAAACAGCGGTATAGGCATCAAAACGTGGATATACGAAAATTGCTGTCGGGCAAAGCTGGTAAGCTTTACTGCTCGACATCGCCGAGCGGATCCCATATTGCCGTGCTTCGTAACTGGCTGTAGAAACTACACCGCGACTGTCGGGCTTGCCGCCAACAACTAAGGGCTTTCCCCGGTATTCAGGAAAATCGCGTTGCTCTACAGATGCATAAAAAGCATCCATATCGATATGAATTATTTTTCTTAAAGCCAGTGGAGTTGAATCAGACATGCAATGATCTAAATTTCGTGATTTTTATCAGGATTATTGATCAAGTTTTTTTTCTTTACAAAATATGGAGAGAGCAATTCGTTTTTATAAAAATGCAAAGCACGAATGGTATGCCGATATACCCGAATGGGGCGGTGATATAGCCGATTTACAAATGGTAGAAGGTGCTGATGAACTATTAAACTGGATTGCCACCGAAAATGAATGCA
>Ga0182006_1000194_pt1 | contig 62654 bp, 54 predicted proteins | sample Sormic07211104_1_FD_123022 | JGI IMG/M metagenome (GOLD analysis project Ga0182006, IMG submission 123022) | Rhizosphere microbial communities from Sorghum bicolor, Mead, Nebraska, USA - 072115-104_1 MetaG | ecosystem: Host-associated > Plants > Roots > Rhizosphere | place: USA: Nebraska...
CAACCTCGAAAGAGACAAGAGGTTCGAACTTTAAAGAAGAACAAAAGGAGTGGTAGTTCAGCTGGTTAGAATGCCTGCCTGTCACGCAGGAGGTCGCGGGTTCGAGTCCCGTCCATTCCGCAAGAACACAAAATGCAACCTGCTAAATCATTGATTTTTAGCAGGTTGTTTTGTTTGAAAACTTATTTTTTCGTTGTTTTTGATTGCTGATAAGTTTGTAAAGCACTGTTTTATTGGCAATTACGGGTTCGAGTCCCGTTTATTCGGCTTCGTCCTCATGATTCCTATCTTGCTCACTAGCCTCCCGTATAGAAATATCGACTATAATTTCGGCGATTAAATTCAGGAAAGCTAATTCTGAATCGCTAAATTCCTGTTGGCTAGCGTTTTCTGGATTGACTTCATTTACTGTTTTGATTCTTTTTGCTTTTCTTTTTTTCATAATTCAATTGACTAGGTTGTATAAAGAAGGCCGAGTCAGAATTCAGTGATGAAGTTATAGACAGCAGATACGATTTAGGCAGGAATGTATAAAATCACAAGATTGTCCCTCTTTCAAGTAATTGTTTTTATCAAAAAAATGATATAGCTTTATTGATAGAGGTCAGCACTACCTTTGCTTGGTAGATTGTACGACCAAAATAAATAAATGCCAAATAGATTTAATGCTCCGATTCTAAGGCCTGATTTTATCCTGGTTGTAAATTACGAACGACCCGATATGGCGGCAGTGGCCACTTCATTTTTATTCGATCAGGCATTCTATATGCCTATCTTCTCCTATCAGAATGTAGAAGTAGCACTTAACGCTAATATACAGAACCCGGATATATTTGCTATACAGCGTAGAAGGGCTGAACATTTCAGTGTATTTCTCAATAATGCTATCATCGAAAATGGAGGGTGCGACAACTTGATATTCCTTGGGCTGAGCGAAGCACAAAAATCCTATCTTGACTTTGCTGCCCACTATAATGTACTTGATATAGATACTCTGGAAGAAATACCCGCATATCTGGGCGGCTTTGGTCATGATAAGGGTCCTTCGCTGATGTGTTCGCCACAACAAATTGGGATGGGACTAATTCAAGCCCTGGCACAGAACAGAGTACTGGAAATAGGAAATGAAAATGCAGAAATAGAGGAAGTTTTACCAGATGGGGATTGTGGTATAGTCGTAATCGAGGAAATGGAAAAATCCGATTTTACCGTTGCCATCAACTATGCAATGTCGGTCGGTGCCAGATGTGTCGTAGTGCCTGGAGTTAGCTCTGCTGAGGAAAAAGAAGTACTTCATCTGCTCGAAGGGTGGCAGGCTGGGCTGATGAATGAGCTTGCTACGCTGAAAGAAATGATTGCCGAGAGGATAGGCGGTATTGATTTCAGTCAATACACCTACGCAACCTTTTTTACATCCGGGTTGCCGTATGGGATTTGTACTCGGGAAACTGCTTCATCCCTTGTCAATATAAGATATAGGCCAGATTTTTTCATTTTCAATAGCATCGCTTCCGAACGAAATGAAGGTTCAGGATCTGCTGTTGTCTTTTCACCATTGAAATTCAATAGTGAGGAGACAAGTTTTCTGTTGGCGTTGTTGGAGTTCAGAAATTTTTATTTGAGAAAGCTCATTGGCAAAAATGCGAGTGCTTTCAATCTTAGGGCGACCGTAGAGAACTATCCTTTTGACCTTTTGCATATCTGTAGCCATGGAGGCGACGTCGGGGGAACCAGAAGCCATGTCAGGTTCCGTGATAAGAAAAACGTGCAGCATTCCGTCGAGTTTGATCATGTGCTTAGTATAGCATTAAATCCTTACAGAGACCTGCATACGGTAGAATCCTATTACCACTTCAGAAAATTCAATGGCCTGGTATGGAGGAGTGAAGAGCTTAAGGCGATGGGCTACCCGACCGAACTTTATGCAGCGATTCCCGTTGAGATAGGAAATGCTTTTGATAGGAAAAAAGTCATAAGCATGGGTAAGGTTAATAGAGTTCCAAATACTAATGCGATTTCCTGCGATGGACCTTGGCCCTATCAAGCTAATTTCGACCAAGTCGGTCTTTCCGAGCTACATCCTGTAATTTTCAATAACAGTTGCTGGTCCTGGATGACTGTCTCTACAAGTTTTCTGGTGGGTGGTGCGAGGGCGTACATCGGAACACTTCGGGAAATAGGGAATGATGATGCTGTGAGGTTTGCCGAGCTTTTTTATGATGAGGTATTTAATTGTAATTTGATCGACGCTTTTCAGATTGCTAATGTTGATTTTCTCAAGACAAAGGACGATCCAGTATATATTATCTGGGGACTTCATTTCTCTACCCTGCGCAATACCAAACCTGTACGTACAAATAAAACGAATATGCTTAAGAAATTAGGTTCAAGTTTGGCAATTTGGACACGGAAACTTGAAAACGGGGAAGGCAGCGCGGATGGATTAAAAGCAAAGGTTGAGGAAACGAGGTTGTTGATTGGTGATGTTATTGGGACGGATGAGGGACACGCTCCAAGGCGAGGCTAAATAACAATCACTTGTATCAGACTATAGGTAAAAAATGATGAAACGATTAATTATACGAACGTATAGCTTTTTGAAGAACCTTAAAATTAATTTCTAAATTGGAACAAAACTACCCATACACAATCACTTCGAAGCTGCGCCATTTGCGCCTAATGTTTTTTATCGATGAAAATTACCCTTTATCGGATCTAAAGAATCTCATGGTCAAAGTGCTCAGTTTTTGGGGCGGAAGGACAAGTCCTATTATTCCGGTTAAAAATGGTCAAGTGGAGCCGGAGTGGAGAAGATTGCTAGGTTTTTACGATCCCGATTATTGCTATTATTCTAGTGACATAGATGTTAATTTTATCAATGAAATCTGCGATGAATATAGGTTGAACCCGATAGAAAGCTATGAGCTCGATGAACAGCTGTTGGATTTGCATGGAGTACACTATGCTAATATCATGCCCCTGCTTCCCGAAATGTCTCTACCAAACGTTTATAATCTGTCTGGAATTGGCACTCCTTTGTTTGATTATTTCAGATTAAATTTTTTTGTTGACGACACGCTTCCGGTAAATAAAGATTACTATAGCCATATCAAAAATGAGTGGCTATTTAAGAGACATCAGTTGTTTCTAATAAATAAAGGAGGTTTTTCGCTGGTGAATAACAAACTCGCAGCATCAGCCAATATAACCACGCTTTCCTCTGCTAACAGTTCTGAAGGCAGGCTTCGATCTTCAGTAGGAGAATACCATGGCTTCGAGATTGTAGTTGCGGCAGATGATGCGGGTTTTCAGGAATTGATCTATCATTGGAATAAAGAGCTCTATGATATTCCTGGCCGGAAATTGCTTACACTTTTTTTACATGAGGGAGAACTAGAACACCTTTGCGCAGATAAGTATTTTAAGGAGCTCATCAAAAGTCTCTCAGGTCAGGATCCGCTTGTCAAGGTTGTTACTTTTTCGTTAGGCGATGAAGCAGTTGCTAATATTATTCAGAAACTCATCGCAAATGCGAATCTTAACAGCTTCGAACTGAAAAAGGTAGGGAATTTTCCATATCCCATTTTGGATAAACGCCGTGCAGAACCGGCACGAGATTTTGAACGGGAAAATGTTCAGGTTCTGTTTGAAGGCCAATCCTTTATTTTCCTTCCGGAACTTAGTTTTTCCTTGGAATACACACCAACCACTCCGTTGTATGCGTGTGATATTTCCATATCTGTTTCCAATAGTCACTTCAATCAGTCGTTAAGGTTTCCTCCAAAATTTAATCCGGATGTAATGTTGCAGACAGCGAGTCGGGTAGATCAAAATAGGAAATTGTCTTTTGCAGTTACGCCTGAACTTCATGAGAAAAGAAAACTTGCGCTAAAGGTCTGGAATTTCTATGATGTAGCGAGCGTTTCTGTGACATCTCCAAAAATAACCGGTAGTAAGGATATCAAAAATGTTTTCAGAAGTGTGAGCTATTCAGATTCGAGCAATAAATTGGACAGGTTTCTCAGCCTATTTAACAATGACTTTTCATTTTTGCAGGATTATCTCCATGATAAGTTTTGGAACGATCTTTTTTTGGAGCTAACCACCAGTGGCAAAACCGAAGGTGACACTATAGTTTTTCAGGATCTTTTTGAACAGTGTCATAAGGTTATGCTCGAACAAGGCCAGGTGTTTACTCGCCGTGAGGATGGAAGGTATAATTTGGAAAATCTCAGCCTCGGCCTTAAGCACATGGTACAAATCCTTTGCGAACATAAGGTTTTTCTACCTGGATTTGTTATCAAATGTCGCCATTGCTCATCGCGTATTTGGTATTCGATAGAAGAATCAAAGGAGAGGTTTACGTGTAAGGGGTGTTCAGGGTCCAACCACTTTAGGGCTGAAAATCCGATTGCCTATAAACTCAATAGCCTGGTGAAAAATAATTACGGATCAAAAAGTGCAAAAGGAATCTATGTGCCCGATGGAAACATGACAGCGGTGAGAACACTTATCCATTTGTGGAACAAGGCGGTAAATAGTTTTCAATACATCCCCCAGATAGATATATTTGATTGTTCTCAAAGCCATAAGCCCTTTACTGATCTTGACATAGTTGCTATATCCTCTGGCAGGTTTTATATCGGCGAGTGTAAACATAGTAGCAACCTGTTTTTTGATAATGGGAATAAAACCCTGCTTAATATGGTCAAGCTCGCTGCTGTATTAAAACCTGATTACGTAATCCTTTCTTGCACTACAGATGTCAATGGCAAGCTGGATAAAGCAGCGAAGTTTCTAAGACACCATATGGTAAGCTGGAAGTGCCGGCCAGAAGTCGTTCCATATATTGCTTGGGAGGCAGACTATTTTGGCACGCATAAATCCGATTACTTTTACTATTAACATAAAACAAATCGCATGGTTTTAAGAATTGGAAAATATAAAATACGGGTGACTAAAAATGATAACAACAGATTTTGGAATCCGATGGGTATGTTTTGGAATGTCACTGAGGTGCTAATCGAAGGCGGTTGGTATAGATGCGGATTGATATTTAGGGAGGAAGATAATAGGTGTTTTGTTGCTATTGATCATCCAATGAAGGTTGATAGTCTCACAAGTAGAATTACCGAAGTACTGAAAGATGGACAGTATGCCGAATTTGAAATCTCAAAACGAAAAGCAACTTTGATCAAGTTCCTAGAAAATCGCCATCAACTTAATCGAATCTCATTCCGGATAAGGAAAGGGGTTTATGAAAGAAGAAGAACGTTTCTGATCTTTAGTTTGGCAATAGTACCTTCTGTGTTATTCTACCTTATTAATTCTGCCTACCAGAATGTTATCATTCATCTGATTGCTGAAAATACATGGGTACAGACTCTCTTTTTCTTTTTAACTGTATCTGGTTTCATCAGTATTTTTCATCCCTTTACCATCAAAAAAGAAATAAATAATGATGATATAAAAGCTTTGGCCAGGGAGGTTTTGGACGAAGAAAGGCAGAAAGAGATTGATCGCAAAAGGCAAAGTGTCTAAACCGTGGGGTTTATTCAAAAAGTAGCCAACGCAAATGATAAGTAAATCTATGCCGGAATTTGAGCGGCCGCAGAAACCGTCGCAGAAATTGCGTCAGAGAACTGCGGGATAAACTGTTCGAGGTTCGTTATTATGGCCTTAGTAAATTCATCTACAGCTAGGTCAGGAGAGCCAGGAGAAAACGGCTGCTCGGCCCCTGAGAGAACATACTCATAGCTGGTAGGTACCAATCTTTTTGTATAGCCATGTATAAATCTATTTCGAAAAGTATTTATTGTTGGAAGAAAACGATCTAAAAAACTCTGGTTGCTTCGGAGACATGCGGCTACTGGATCGGCTGGGTTTCTATAATTTAATCGATGCAGATAATCTAGTAATTCCATGTAATTTTTTATGGGTATGCTCAAAGGGTCACTTTTTTTTGGATGGATAGAGACTTTACGGACAAGTGTTTCTGAAAGATATACCAAATTCTCAAAGACAGAAGATGTAAATAGGATAAATTCCTGAAAATGGTAGTCGATCAATTCTTGATAGAGCATTTTCTCCGTTACTTCAAAGTACTGTTTGACAACTCCCCCAGTACTCTGAAAGATGCGTTCACGTGAAAGAGGGAGGTTTGTTGATCTACCGACTAAAATTTCGTGGTCCAGGTCGTCAAAGTATAGATTAAATACCATTTGACATTTTCTGAATTTATTGATAATCGCATCTAAACGTTCATTTATCAAATGTCCTTCAAGCTTGTAGTTGTCATGGATATCAAAGTTGATCTGATTGGTTTGCCTTGCAGCGATTCTGCTGCTAGCGATAGTTTGAAGAGCGGTTCTTTCTGCAGTGAATTCCGACAATGTTATTATTTTGGAAGAGCGGTTTGGCGTTACCATGTTTCGTTATCGTGGTCAAAATTTCTGTTAATTTCATTCTCTATGTTAGCCAAGACTTCTTTTAAAAGATGTCTTGTTTCATCAAATTCAGATAGTTGGTCCATTTCTTTAAGGATTAATTCCTTGAGGTCTAAGTCAACTTGAAACGGTATTCCCGCTTGTCCCGATTTTACCCCAACCGTAGTAAGAGCTGAATGCAGCGAGAAATAGAGGTGGTTAAACATTTCTTGGTTTTCTTTTCTGAGACTAATGCCTGAAGCATAAATTCTAGCGATCAATGTAAATAACAGGCTATTTTTGTTATGAAATATTGATAATGTGTCAGCTATTTTTTCTAGGTTTTCTAAGCTATCAGCCAACTGTTCTATCTTTCCAATATACAGAACGTAGGTGTCATCTGTAATTGATTGATCTGGCTGAAGGTAAACAAGCATGTCCTTTCCATAAAACAGATGCCCGCCAGCAGATTCAGTACTCAGAAACCAATCTAGGGCAAACTTGAACATCTCAAGTTTCAGTTCTGGAGCTTCATCAAAAAGTTGCGTGTTTTCTCCATGTGGTAAAAATTCATATCCCATAAGTGATCGTGTGGCTATCACTTCCATCTTTTTGTGTTCAAATCTCCTTACTAAATACTTGAACACTTCCAGAGGGCCAAAATATTTCAACACAAAAGCTAGTCCTCGTTCGATTTCATAGGATAGATAAAACCGGATAGTTTTCTCCACAACTAGATATCGAACCAATTCGTTATTTGCCATTTTGTTGTCCAGTAACCAGATGAAAAACATCTCTGCATCACGCTGCCCGACCCTGTCAAGATAATCTCCAAGGATATTATTTACGTCAGGATAGTTTGCAGTGATGATACTTTGAAGCCCGCTAGCGAGTGCATAGTCGTTTTCGTGACGATTTTTATCGTTTATTTTTAGAATAACATCGACATCTCGATCTTCTATAAAAGAAGTGCCGGGCACTTTATTGCCATATGCTAGTAGGATTACGTTGTCTGCTTCCCAATAATCTAGGTTTTGAAGCTTCTCAACCCGCTCCCAAAACATTTCAGTATTATCTTGCGAAAAACGTAAAGTTGAAAGCAAGCTGCTTGCGTACTGGTAGTATAGTGGTGATGCCGATTCCATTAGAAGATCATGAAAGCGGATAGCGTGTGAAATGTGATTTTTTTCCAAATGACGTAAAAATTCCCAGAAGTAATGTGGTTGATAAGGTTGGGGTTCTAGAAATTTTTTCATTGCCAATGCCAGTTCCTGTTCTGGGACTTCTCTGGCAATCGATTCACATTGTTCGGCAACATACGAATGAATGTTAGAATTTCTTAAAATAGCTACTTGATCAGACCCAAAAAGCTGTGATAATTTCTCTGCCAGATCCTTTGGCTTAAGTTTGCCTTTAACTTCCTCGATCTTATCCTTGAATTTCTCGTCAATGCCCCATTTTGTGAACCAAAAAAGTTTATCCAACGTTTCTTTTTGCTCTAATAATGTGAAATATTCGCCCTTCCGCTCAATAAAATCAAGCACTCTAAATATTTCATTGTCATTTTGATAGGGTCGATTATTTCGATGGGTGGAAAGAATACCGCGAGGAACGTCCAGAATCAATTTGAGAGTTTCTAGCTTTTCACTTGAGAGTTGAGGTCGTTCATAGGAAATTTCCAAAATTGCGATAATATTTTCCCGAAGGTTTTTAACACTTTCGCTGTTCGGAAGCCTATAGGTAGTAATAGCTAAAGCATCTCTGGTTACAGCACTATTTTCAGTAACAGTAAATTCAAGATTTAGCATCGCTTTGAAAATCTGTTTTACGAACCGGAAGTTTAGTGGATTTATATTTTCTATCTCTTTTGAAATCCTATTCAAGACATATCGCTGCCTTGTCAGTCCATAGTTCTCAATGAGGTCCCTTTTTCCAAAATTAAAAATTGGAACAATTGTTTTTTCATTGGACATTTCGAATAGCATAAGGCTGGTATCATACACAAACCCGAAATATTCTGGAATCAAAAATAGTCTAGAAAGTATTGTTGCGACTTTATGTATTAGGGCATCAGTGGGAACGTAGTTGAAATTGCCATTACTTGCCATTTCGAGATTCACAGGATGTCCCGGTATTAAAAAATTCTTTAGATAAAACTCTATCGCTTTTCTGGCAATTTTTGGCTTAACATAGACAATCCGGGCAACTGTGTGAAGAATTCTGCTTATAGTTGAGATTTTACGCTCATTCGAAATCCCTTCATTATCTTCTATTTTATCGATCCACCCCACATAGGTTTTTAAGATGTCATCTAACAAGGCGCTTTTATCGTCTCCGATTTCATCTACGCTACTCAGATTGACAACGATATTATCTAATTGCGCACCAAAATCCATAATATGATTTGATGCTTCTTGCACACTTATGTCCTGCAAAACTATATCACTGTAATAATCTGGCTTAATGCTTTGCTCGTATCTTCCAGATACAAAAGAGTAATTTTTCAGGAGCTTTAAAGCGGTTGTTATTTCGGTATGATGAAGCTCATGGATTTCCACCAACTTATTAATAATGTTGGAATCATCAAAGTTAAAGGGTTCTATCAATGCTATGTTTTGTAATAGCCTTTTGGATCGGAGGTTACTAGTGCCCGTCAATTTTTGGAATTCGTTATGGAATTCGTTAAAATAGTTGTTGACGTATGTTTTAAGAAAATTGGTTTCTCGAATTGTTTCAATTCGTGTCCGGTCCTGTATAGCCCGAAGAACCGCAACTATTAAGATTGGGCGTCCATATGTAATTTGAATTAGTTCGCCAATGTGATGAAAATAGGAAGTTTGTTTAAGATAGGGTTCAAGGGCAGCTTGTGTCTCCGCTCTCTCGAGTGTCGAGAGGTTTATCGTCAATATTTCATCTTGATCATATTCCCTGATATGTTGAAGAGAAGTCGATGCTTGAATTGAACGTGCGGTTAGGAACAGTTTTACCCGCCCATTGGTTGCTTCAGATATTTTGAGTAAATCAGAAATATCTTTTCCGTCGTAGCTATGGGCATCGTCCACCATCAGGATATATTTGTGGTGATCCGAAAGTGCTCTCTTTATCTTATCAAAGTCTACGTTTTTATTTGCCAAGACTAGGACTCTCCACATCGAGTTTTTAGTTTTCAGGGTTTTGAAAAACTCGATGAGGAGTCTGGTTTTTCCAATTCCAGCTTCTCCTTGAATTAGTATTATATTCTTTTTTAGATCCAAACATTTCTCTAAGTCAGCAAATACTTTCTTACGCCCTATAAAAATGTTTGATAAAGTATTGGGAGCAAAGTTATTTGTTTCGATTCCTTTTCTGAAATACGTCTCGAAAGATTGTAATTGTGCAGTCTCAAACCCTTCTTCTAGCCAATATATAAGCAATGGATGCCCTATCAGCAATGTTTGTAGTTTTGCTCCGTCCCAGATAAAAAATTTCGTCTTTGGAGAAATATCACCCTTTTCCGATTCGAATAATTTTTCGAGTTCTAGCTGTTCTTGCGGAAGGAGTTCGACGTTGGTTATGAAAACGAAATTGTCTTCATTCTTGATTTTTTGGATTTCAGACGACAGCTCGCTTTTAAGCGAATAATACCCCTGTTTACGCGATACCCGATGAAATTTATATTGAAAACGCCAATCTCCGGAATTTTCGCCATACTGGCCAGTGTAACTGGCATCTACCCCTCCATCTTTACCTGGAGCAGAGAATACTTTAACAGATTTACTTACCTCGAATACTAAAAGAGCATTACAAAACTCCGTAAATGTGTCGGGCGTATGATTATTCCAATTGATTATGTTCATTTAAAGCGTTATTTTGAACAATTTATATGATTGCTAGTTTGTAAAATGTTTCCAATAGTAACGTGAGTAACATTTAAAAGTAAAAAAAAATGTATATCAAAAAAGTGTCGGTATTTGCCGGATACGATCAAAATTTATCACTAGATTTCTTTATTACTTTTGCCAATCCAGTAGTAAAAACCCTGAAAATAGGCTGCACGCATTATCAATATTTGTGGTTATTCTCAGAATGATAAATTATCTAGGAAGGTCAATAATGGTATCAAGGGTTCGATTGTACTCCCGCTCAGTCCGCAAAAAGCCTTAACTTGAAAAAGTTGAGGCTTTTTCGTTTTATGGTTGTGGCAATAATCCGGATGAAGGAGGGAGGGATCCGGGGGATCAAGCGGAATTCTTGGGGGCAGGATAAAAACACATAGCTTTGTTTTTTACTATTTTCATTTCACATGCCTTCTACCATAGTCTGTTCTGCTCCCGGAAGATCAAGGGGGACGGTTGGGGGTGAAATAACTACATTACTTTAAAATGCACAGTATACGGTTGTAACGGATAACCTGTTTTGGACTTGAATGATCTATCGGTAATTACAAAATCATAAGTTTGCCCGGATTTTAAGGCTAATTTAAGCTTAAATGATTTACGGTTGTCTGTAAAACCTATTACACCCGAAAGAGGAAAATGCTCTTTACCGCCTTCTCCCAGGTTAATCGAATAACCTTCGCCCATGGGTTCAGAGAAATTGACGGTGAGTTCAGTTAAAGATGCAGAAACATCTTCCCTTCCATTAATGTCTGGCGTAAGGCTAACCACAAGCGGTTGCAGCTTTTTAAACTTATTTAATAGCTCCTCCTTGTTAAGCGGCTCCTTGTAATATTCCGAATCCTTAAGAAAATCTAAAACCTGCTTTTCATTGCTGTAATCCAATTCTATGATTTTTTTAACCGCCAGTTTTTTGTCGGTTTGATGCTGATAATAAGCCTTACAGATAACATAACCCATAAAGTAGCCCAGATCCGGATGAGGACTTTTAGAGCCATTATACAGCCAGTTATCTGTATTGGTGCCAAACATTTCAATTTGAAACTTTTCTTTGAGCTCCTGCTCATGCTCACGGCTGTATCTCATATAAGCATTGTTGTTTTTCTTGCCGGTTACCAGTTCCGCAATAAAATCAGCCGATCCTTCCATAATTGTTTGTGCAAGCAAAACCCCTTCACCAGCTTTTTGCTGCGTATGTACGTATTCGTGAACATTAAGGCTAACCAGGTTTGAGGTTTGCTGATCTTTAAATACATTTTTTAACCAATCGCTCAATTCGGAGGCTTCGGTATTTTTGTCTGCGGCTGCAATTTCTGTTCCCACAAGAACCATATCATCTGTAGTGGTACCGCCTGAGCGCAGGCCGCCAACGGTGAAATACATTTTAGCCGGGCGCATTTCGGGATACAATTTCCTGAAATTATCTATACTACTCGTAATGGCCGGCACCTGTTTTTTAATACTGAGCGTATTGCTCCTTATGCTCTTCCAAAACTTAGGATATTTATGGATCAGTGTAACCCACAATTTTGCATCGTAGTCTCGGGCTTTCATAAAAGCTTTCAGCCCCGGAGTACCTTTGTCCACATATAGCCTTTGCATAATATCAACTTGCTTTGCAGTATCAATAGTAGTTACAACGCTGTCATATGCTTGCCAATAACGGTCAATATCATCGGTATTGACGGTTTTTGAATGGTATTGTTGCGCGTGAATTAGCGAAGGAAAACAAAAAGTAAAAGCGAGTAGGTAAATGTATTTCATGTCAGTTCGAAGGAGATTTTAATTTAAATGCGACATCAATATAAGATTATTTCATCATTACCCTTAAATAAATTGTTGTAAAAATCCTCGCCTTTGATATCGAAACCAGATTATTCAAATGTTGTAAGTAACCAGGTCAATTTAATATGCTATATCACTCCAGATTGAGCATTCTGCTTTTACCATCTTTTCTCGGTCGTGTTGTAGAGTCCTTTAGCACATTTATTGGTAAACGTTACGAATATTTATCGAAACCTAACAAATATCAAACATGCCTTGCATTACCAAATGCTTATGTTCAACTTTCAAATAAATTATAGTGGTAGTGCTGGCAAATTAAATTTATATCACAATAGTTAGCTATTTGTATAATGTTTTTCGTTGAGGTATAACTGATGTTTATAAATAGCGAATTAACCAAAACCTGAACGCTAGGGTAAGTTGGCGATTATCAATCAAATATTAAACTTTAAAGAAATGATCAAGTTAAAAGAGATGCAAAAAAGCCTGTCTTCATTGGAAAATAAGCAACTAGATTTCAAAAGTTCTAAATCTGTATTAGGTGGTTTAGCTGGTGGGCCTAAGTATATTGTGTCTAATCTTCGAGATGAAAACGGATGTCAATTGGTAGATTACTATTACGATGGCAAATGGTATGCTAGATTTAGCGATTGTAAAAACGAATATTAATGATAATCAATTTAATGAAATAATAACTAAGTCTGCAAGTTTTTCTTTTTACACAATGAAAAGCTTGTAGATTTTAAGCTTATAAGTATTACGATCTAATGTGAGCAGTGGTATATGCTGTTTCGATCAGATGTCTGCAATAAGTCAAATAGGGCCAGATAATATCCTCATTGAACTACGGTTCTTAATCAAGTAGCTTGATAAACCAATAAAAGCAGCGCTATACTGTCCTTAAAAGGTTGAATAAACTTATTAATTATTAGAATTTGCATGCGGTGTCATGCAGACTCATTCCGCTTAAGTCCAGCCTGATCCTTTTACTGTTGTATAAGTCGTATCATGGCAATAAATTGCAGTAATAGAACGTAGATTCGATTACCGCCCAGTCGGCAAACAAAGCTGATTTATAGAAAATGCCAGATTGGTAATTAAGCGTTTTTTATGATCAAATCTGAAAAATACCTAGGATTTAAGCCCTGATTTTTATATTTGCTCATCAATAAAACTACGCCGTAAAACCCCGTGAAAAAAATTACTATTCTACTACTGTTATTAACAACAGGTTTATTACGCGCCAATGCGCAGGAAAAAGCAAGCTTTGACAAAGCTTTTCAAAAGGCAAACAACGGTAAATCCCGCATAGAGATACCGCCCCTTAAAGAACTGTTGCACATTATGCTGGCCATTACTAAAACCGGGCTTGGCAATGATGATATGGTGAATCAAAGTGGTACATACTATCAGGATGTGCTTAAACATTTTAAGCCATATGCAAACGAGCCCATCATAAAAACCTTTGATTCATTGCTGAACGTTTCGCTCTATAATTATATTTTCATCTCCGGAAATGCGATGTCTTATGATTTTTCGGGAACTACACTAAAGCGAAACCCTAATTACATTTTTCCGGCGCGTGGCGTGGCTAATATGGTGATCAGCGCCAATCCGTTAGATACCTATAAAAAAGATATAGAAGCGTTTGCTAAAAAATCGCGGTTTCAGGATTTTTATAGTCAGCAAAAGCCATATTATACTAAAATAATTGCAGAATATAAGTCCGGTACAGACCTGGATAAACAATGGAAATGGCTCGAAAAGAACTTCAAAACCAGCATCAACAGCTACCTGATTTTGTGTTCGCCCCTCATTAACGGGCTCAATTATACCACTGAGTTTAAAGACAAAGGCTTTAGGCAGATCGTTATGGTGCTTCCCATGCTTGACCATGATCCTAAACTTTCGGCAATCCAAAACGAACTTTTCAATACAAGGGTGATGTTTTCAGAAATAGACCATAACTATGTAGGGGTGCCATCAAATTTGCATAGAGTCAGCATAGATAGTGTATTTAAGGATAGGGCAACCTGGGTAAATGAGAAAGCTGATGGCACCTATGCTTATCCAACGCCGGTTCAGGTCTTCAACGAGTACATGACCTTTGGTACTTTTTTGCTGTATTGCCAGGACAATTATAATAAAGCGCTTTATGCTGAAACCCGAAATAATGTAATCAGTTTGATGACAGCGCGCGGCTTCCCGAAAATGGAGCTGTTTGTGTCGTGTTTAGAGCAGGCAAAATCGGCAGCTCGTCAGAAAAAGATTGATGATCTGTATCCACACTTGCTGAAATTGTTGAGTAAATAGCGTTATGCAGTTGACTTTGTTTATTAACTGTGATAAAGGGCTGTTCTTATGAATAGAAAGATGATGAAAAAAGTATTGGTGACTAAACAAGCCGTAACAAAAGAAGTTAAGGTTTTTGTTTGGTAGCAGATACAATTAAATATATAGAATGAGGATCAGTGTGTTACGGGCTCAGTGGTTAAAAAAATCGGATACTATGCTGATAAACTGAATATAGTGTCTATATTTGCAATCCTGAAAAGGGAAAGAGGTTCAAACTTTAAAGAGAACAAAAGGAGTGGTAGTTCAGCTGGTTAGAATGCCTGCCTGTCACGCAGGAGGTCGCGGGTTCGAGTCCCGTCCATTCCGCAAAAAAAAAGTTTATTCAACTAAAGCCTGTAAATTAAATGTTTACAGGCTTTTTCATTTTCTGGAAAGCTCAAATTGGCATATTTAAAAAAAGATAACGGATAAAAATTTAAGAATGATATTCAGTAGTGCGCTCTGTAAGGCCCGTCAAACATCGTTCACCTGCTTCCCGTTTTCTTTTTTAGAAGTTCCTCGTATGGCTGGCTGTTCTGTTTATCCATTGAATTAGAAATCTTGATGCCGGCTTTTTCAAACTCGCCGATCAATCTTTTGTCGAAATTGGCGATGTACGATGCAAATGATAAAGAATCCTTTTCTTCAGGAATGGCTTTAAAAGGAATATCCGGTTCTTTAAATCGGTGTAAAACGGCTTGCGTGCCATCATTCCCATGTAAAAGAAGAGAGTCGCCATAATTTGTAATCTTGGCTTCATAATCTTTGGTAAGGTATTTTAAAGAATCATTTTCTATTTTATAAGGAAGTTTAAAGCGGCCAACTTTCTGGTTATAGAAAACTACAGATTGCGAATCGATATCAAATTCACTATAGCCATTTGCGGTCGAAAACCGATGCCATTTTCCGATTATTGAATTTTTATTTCCGTTCCCATTTTTAGCTTTTGGCGAATTGCAGGCGGATAGGATGGAAATGCAGACAGCAAAGCAATAAAGTATAGTTCTCATGATAATCTTTGTTAAATAATATTTAAGCTTCATTAATCCACGTAAGTGGCCAAAAATAGCTGTACATTATACTGCCCGATTTACGGTCGGGCAGTATGTTACATAAAGTGATTAAACAAATATTTTATTGTGCCCAAATGGTACAATTAATGTTACCATTTGTATTTGAACCCCATGTTTCCGAAACCATAATAGCTGGAATGTTCAACTGACCTAGGGTATATCCTAAACTTTGCCATTTGTTATAGTGATTGGCAAAAGTAATGGTATGATTTTGTCCGGTAGATGTTTTTGTAACCCTTGAGCTGTAAATCTGCCTGAAACCATCACCACCGTCGATATTTTTACCTGTCATCCATCTGGTCCATACATTATAACCTGCGCCATCCGTTTCAAATGTGCCTAAATAAGTACCATCGTGTGGTGAAACTGCACCCCAGGTTTCATTCACATAATACTCATAATAAGGGCTTCTGCTCCATCCGTACCAGCCAAAAGTGCCACCACCCGAGTTTGAATAGGCGCCCAGGTTATATCCTATCTTATAGGTTGGCGATCCTACTGAATAACCTTTACCGCAGGTAAAATTACCGTTAAATCCATTCCAGTTCACACTGTAATTTCCACCGCTACCATTGGCATAGTTAACGGTGCCGGTTGCGCCGTCACTCTTCCAGAGAGACCAGAAAAAGCCGTTATTAGTGCCTGATTGATAGGATTCTACCGTAGCGACAGCTTTGTTTGAAGGAGGTAAAGCAGTAACAGCCTCTGGCTCCATCTTTTCATTTTTTTTACAGCCTGTTAAACCTGCAATGCCTGCAAACACTAAGGTTACAGCTGCAACAAAAGTAACCTTCCTGGTTACACCTGTTAGTGAATTTTGTTTTTTCATAATGAAATATATATTGGTTAGGAAAGCAAAATAAGTGTATCCCGATGCGATAGATAGCTAATAATCAGCAAATTTATTATACAAATGTTTATACTTGTTTGTATTCTTAGTTTTGTATTGTTGTAGTTTTTTATTTGTGTTGCTGTTTCTTTTGTATATGCTCATCCTAACTTACCCTGTAGCGTTTTGATCAGTTTTGTCGTTTTTGCTTAAAAAATATATGATGAAAAAAATAATGCTCGTATTGTTGGTAAGCATTGCCTTACTAAACTGTAAAAAAAATAAAGCAACATCTGATTGTGGGTCTAAAATCTGTACTGAGGAATTTGTTTCGGTAATGATTAAATTTGTAGATAATAAAGGTGCTGGTGCTGAGGTAAAGGATTTCAATGTAATTAACCAGCGAACAGGAAAGCGGATAACGGCTAATTCGAGTATCTCTACGAGCACTACGAAAGGTGTATTTATTGTTGTTGATGACCAAAATAGACCTGACTTGTCTGAACAGGGCGATGATTTAAAAATAACAGGTACTTCTGGAGATACCCAGCAAACAAAATCTGTTGTTGTTAAAGTAACTGGCGGTAAATGTGCATGTCATATTAGTAAAATCTCAGGGGCAGATCAAGTTGCTTTCGATTAGGCCTGCTGAGTTTAAGTCAATAAAAAAGCTGTACCCAATTTAAGGGGTACAGCTCCATTATAAAATTTACTCCGAGAAATATTTTAATCCAGCAATGTCCAGGTTTTTCTGGCCTGTACCTGTTGTACCACCTGCTGTTCGGCAACCACGATATTTTCCTTACGCTGGCCAATGTATTCTAATCCACTTAATTTATTCCAAAGTGCTACCAATACGTTCATAAACTCGCTGACCATTACCATGCTGTTGTTAATCTGTTTGTGATCATAAACCAACTCGATGGTTTTGGCCAAAAGCTCTTCAAAATTTCCAGGGGTAACATCTTTCCACTCGTAAAAATATTTGAGCAGTTCTTCCCGTTCACGCGGATCAATCAGTTTGATGGCGGTAAAAAAGATATGTGCCAGACTGGAGAAATAACCGGTTAAAACAACGGGCGATTCACGGTGTGCAATGTTTCTGTATTCGTAAAATAAGCCGGCAATGTAATCCACAATTTTTTCAGAAATCAGACGGATGTTTTTGCCCAGCGGTGTAATATTATCACGCCCTCCTGTCTTGTCGATAATTTTGAAAGCCGCCAGCTGCAGATCGTTTAATAAAACACTGAACGATTCGTAATATCGAATTAATGCCGGGTGACTGGTTATGGTTGAGCTCGGCGGGATATAACTATTATTGATGGACAATCTTCCATTCTCGTAATAAACCTGACCGATCGTTAAAAAATAGCTGTCGGAGGTTTGCGAACGCACTTCGCTTTCTGGTAAAACGGTAATCGAATAACTTTTAGTCAGCTCCGGATAGCGGATCGGGCTTTCCTCAGGATTTGGTGTTCCTGTTGGTACCCGGTTAAATGGACTCACAACCAACAGAATAACATAGTTACGTGGTTCTGACTGGCCAAAATAATGGTTGTGCACCAGGGTATCCATATTATCAGATTGTGTAATATCAATGTGGCAGCCCTCGGGGGTAACCGCATTACAATATCTCACTCTGATTTCGATATGATTGGTTGCTTTTTCGATAATTTCGATGTCGTGCGAACTTTTATAACCAGCAAATGGAGGTAAAAATCCGTAATTGCTGTTATTGAGCTGTAGCGATACGGCATCTCTCACAAAATCCTGCAAATAGAGATCACTTACTGTAAAATGATCACTGGACAGCTTCATACCATTAATCCAGTTGATGGATTTATATTTAAGCGGCTTTATCATGGTAGATGTTTTTTATAGATTAGATAAAGATAGCACTTTCGCCAACTTCGTTAGGCTTATTTACGTTTTCTGATACGCGTTTAGCGTAAATGGTCATTTTCTCTGTAATGCCGTTTTCGATGATATCCAGATCGGGATCTATGAAGATATTGCGTTTAAAAAAGGAAGTTTTAATAAAAAAAATCCATTTATAATTCTCTTGGTCCTCGCTTCTGAACTCCACCGGGCTTTTGGCAAACTTCAGGTTGTAATCGTCAATAAATTTATGAAACCAGATGCCAAAGTTCATGTTTTCTACAGCTTTAACCTTCACTTTTAATGGTTCAGGATCGGTGCTTCTTTTATAGAGTTCCAACTCCAGCACCAAAAGCCTGTTGAAATCTACATGGTCCATATTGATATCCAGCGGGGTATCAGGATACTTCCATATTTTGTAGATTTCAGACGGAATGCTCAGCAGTGACACATAGGCCCACCAGAAAAGAAGCGGAACAAAGAAACAGGCAATGCTGCCCGCACCAAACCAGCCAAAATTTACTGAGCTTAACCAATTAAAGGCGAGCTGGTATAAATAGACTGATAAAATGGCCGCAACCAAGGTGGCGAAAAAGATAAATAATTTACGTTCCAGCAAATCCTTCGGGTAATACTTTGTTAGTAAATAAACAAACACTACACCCATTAAAATATAGAAAATGCAGCATATAATGTAGCCCCAGGGCATAAAATTAAAATTGAGGAAGCCCAAAAAGCCCGGAATGGCTAAAATAATGCCGATGATCAGAACACTTACAATGAGTTTTTTGTTATTTAGAAACTGGTTCTTTTTGTTGATGACAGAGAGTACCGCCGTTGAGACCATAAAGATCAGCGGAAACAGAAGAAAGCGAATAAAAAATGATTTAACGTCCATTAATTTTTTATAGATGTGATGTACTACAAATATAGTATCTTTCGTATTTGATATGATTCTTATTTTTTTTCGATAACAAAAATCAATCCTATAACAAAACTGCAAGCTTAAAGTTTACATGAAAAACGAAACTTTTATTAATAACGAGCTCTTTACGGATTACAAGGCGGTGGCTCATGCCGCCGATTTGATAGAACGTGATGTTATAGCAGCCGATCGTGTTGAAATTATCCCCTTAGGGCCTGATAAACGGGCTTTTGCAAAAGACATTGAAAATACCAGCGTTTATTATTCCGAAAAAAGAAGGCAGGATCGTATCCGTATCAGCACCAATAGGGAAGGTTTATACGATATGCTGCCCGAAGGGCTTTTCCACCGGCCGCCAACGGGTAGTGCGGGTATGGACGAAGAATCCATGATTAAGGATATCAGAGAACGGAGGGAGGAAGAAAAACAGGCACGGTTATTTTTTACGCCATTTGATGCCGAAATTAACCATGTAAGAATCATGACCGAGCTGTATGAAAACATGCTCGACAAAAAAACAACCTATTCTGATTTAAGCCGGATCTTTGAATTCGGCTGGGACGAATTTAACCTGCTAAACAAGGAGCAGAGTATCATTTGGATGCACCTGTTGCCTGAAATTCAACAGAAGAGAAACGATGTCGATTTTGTTTCAAAGGTGCTTACCGCATTATTTAATTTGCCAATCGCCATTGTAAATGCCACAGCTCATGTTAAGCCGATAAAAATTGCAGACCACCTACAGGTTGAGTTGGGGTCGGGGGCATTGGGTATCGATACCATTATAGGGGATAGTTTTACGCCGGAAAATGAATCTTTCAATATTAATATCGGTCCAACTTCTCCACAAGAGTTGGTCAGTTTTATTCCAGGACAAAAAAACAGGACCATTTTGGATATGGCCATAAGCTATTTAATTCCTGTAGATGCTGAGGTTGACGTTGAACTCCTTATTGCACCCGATTTACAGGAAACGGTATTGAGTGCAGATGGTGAACGTGCTTATTTAGGTTACACGGTTTATCTTTAAGAATATATTAAAACTGCCGGAGGTCGTCATTGATGAGGTACGAAGCCGTCCTACAACGATCACTACCTTCGCAATGCATTCATTTCCAGTGGGAATGTAGTGCAGAAGCGAGATCTATCTATGCAGACGCTCCGTTACACGGCGTTCAATCCGATTGCTATCGGATTGAAATGGGGCACCTATTATTACACCGCCCTGTAGAATGCCGGCTTCAACATTAACCGATAATGTACATTCATCGTGCTTCTTAATTTTAATTTCGCCAGGGTAAGACTTAAAAGTTCGTCCCAATCTTGTGTACTAAGTTGAAGGTTGTCCGCAGGTTCAATGATAATATCTGTCGTTTTAATAAAGCCTGCATTTGGCTTGTTATCCATAATAATGCCTTTAGCCAGCGTAACGCCTTTTAACTTATTGCCCAGTTCGTAACGGCAAAAATTAATGACGTCTGCTTTGGTGATAATCCGGTCTGCTGTGGTCAATCCATATTTATAGGCCTGTACGCTGTTCGTTGCATTTAACTTCGATCGGCCTCCTTTGGTCTGGCTCAACAAAAAAATACTTTCAGCATTTACCTTATTATTGTCGTATAGTGCTAATCGGCTACCGGCATTAATGTGGTTAGCCTCTTCGGCCTGTGTTACCCAGATATCCAGAAATAAAATATCGGCATCGTCAATTGGTTTTAATACAATATAGCTAGGTAACTCTTTGATGTCTTTTAACGCCGAACGGCTCTTTTGTTCGATAAGTGCTATATTTTGTTCTAAATTTTTAAGAATTGTACTTAAAAAATCAGGGCCATAGGCAGAGAATGAGGCTTTCTCATCCCGGAGCAGTTCAAACAGATAATCAACCAGTTCTTTTGCATTTCTGGTATCGAAACGCTCCGTGCCGCCATATCTGATCGAAAACGAACCATCCCCCTTATCATTCTCATTGGTGTAAGGGATTTCGTTATAGCTTTTGCCTTTATTGTCTTTCAGATTTTCTACCGCAAGCATCTGGTCCATCGCTTCGGTTTTAATCGGAATGATATTATTCATGGTTTTAAGCCGGTGTTTAATCTGGCTTAGCTTTTTATTCACCACCGGAAAAGCATTAATATAGATATGAAGTTCGTTCAGCATTTCCTGGTTAATGCCGGCGGGGAAAACCACCTTTAACCATTTCACTTTTGGGTCAATCTGGTTTAGCGCATTTGGTTGAAAAACGTGTGAGAAAGCAACTGGTAATTCCTGGCTGTCATCAATATTGAAATCATTAAGATCGCCAAGCGTAACAAATCTATTGTTGTAAAACTGTAAAACATCGGCCTTAACCAGATTAAGCAACTGTTTGTGATGAAAGGGTGCTTCTATTTTACCTGTTAAAGGCTCGTCCATAAACCTTTCTGTATAAGCCGTAATTTCGTTGTCTTTATAGAACCATTTACCCAGCGATAACAGGTCGTAAGTGTTTTCTGGTACTGAATAATTCTTCCAATCGAAAAATAAGTTCAGTTTATTAAAATCCATCCAGTTCTTTATCCCGGTAAAACCAATGTACAGGGTATTTTTTTCTAATGAAAAACCAGGCAATGTATTAAGTACTGGCTGTTTGCTCATGTGTTCTACATTAAAGAGTGTAGTTCCGGTGGCAATGTATTTTATAGCTGCATTTTTAACTTTTACAGTGTGTAAAGGGCTAAAGAAAATATCTGTTTTTTTAGCCTTATCGTTTTCCTGCAGGATATTTTTCTTAAAAGCAAACTGGGTATATGGCGATAGATAGTCCTCTTCTTCAATAGCACGGGCATGGATGATGGCATGGGCAGGTAACGATGAGGTTAAATGATCCGGCGCAAGGATGCGGCTAATTTTATCGAAGATTCTATTCTCCAGGTTTTTTACATCATTAGATACATTAAAAAGCTCATTGCTCAGGGCATCAATAATCAGCTTTACAAGTGGATCAAAATCGTTACTGTCTTTAACATTCCAAAAATCTTCGGCATTTTTTAGAATTCTATTCCTGATTTCATCTTTTGATGAATAAAAAACTGGTTTCATGTGTAGAATATTTTGAGCGTTTTAATTTTAGGTTGATAATGGGCTAAGAAATAAAGCGGTATTAAAAAAGTATTTTTCTCCGGTGGTTTTTATTAGTGCCCTCACACTAATATCTACTTTCTTTTTGATCTCGGTTATCTTACGTAACGGATATACATTTTCTACCTCGGTAATGTGCACTTCAACGGAAGTATTATATATTCTAAACTCATAGTCGGTAATCGATTTTAGTAACGATTTGCGAAATTTTTCCTCCCAGATACTTTCGCTTACAATTAATTCAAAGTCAAGGTCCCATATCTCGCACCCAAAATCGTTGTTGAACCGATGTTCTCCAAACCGAGTAAAAATAATTAGCTCTATGTGGTTAGAAATCGATTTACCCAGGTCGGTTGGCTGAAGGCCACTGCCCGAAAAAACGGACTTAAATCTGAAGGGTTTGTGATAAAAATTTTCAGACATAGACGATTTGGCTTAAAGTTTGTTAAAAATAAAAGAAATAAAATCGTTTTTATTACCAAACAACGAATATTGAAAATTGTTATAGTACGGTGATAATTTGAGAAGAAATGTGTGATTTTAAGTGAATTTGATGTCAGATTAATCATTAAACTATTGTTATGCGAAACTATTAACCTTCTATGAAACCTATTAACGCCGTCGAAATTAGGAGTGCTTATACCAAGTTTATCTTAGACTTTGTGCTACTTGCACTATTCTCTATTTTGTGTGTATATCTTTTCTTTGCAGCTTCCGATTACGAGTACAGTCTACTCGATAAAAAGGTAAAAGAAACCGATAAACTCTCTTACTTAAGAAAAGATATCAATACAAATTTTGATCTTATTCAGGTTCGTTTTAAGGAGCTTGCCCAATATCGCGACTATAATGCAAACGAAATGAGCAAGCAAAGTATCCTGCTTAGTGATATCCAGAGTGCCAATAACCGGATCAAAGAATTGATTTCCAAAAAAACTGAACCCAGTGCGAGTTTTGATCTGTATGAGAAATTAAACAAAAATGTTGGTGCAATGGCCGATCTGCAGGATTCGCTTTTCCAGTCGAGGAGCGATATACAGCGGTATAAAGAACGGATAAACGAATGCCAAAGGGCAAATCAATCTGCGGCACAAAAAATAAGAAGTGGTAGATACGGCAGGTAATTAATACGATATGATAAAATTAAGCATAAAAGAAAGGCGCGAACAATTCCTGTTTTTTACAGCGTTGTTCGTTTTTACGGTAGGGCTTTTAAGCTTCGGGATTTTCTATAGCGATAAATCGCGGTATGAAATTTCTAAAGAAGAACTCGAAGTAAAGATTAATGAGAACGAGGCCTTCGAAAATATGGTTAAGGAAACCATGCCCACTATTGATACTACTTTTAAACAAATTACCCGTTATAACCCGAATGTGCAGGCCGTTTTCCTAAAAAACGATATCCAGCTTTCATTAGGCTCAATCAAAGCTGCATTTGACCGTAAGGCATCAGATTCCCGCTATAAAATCTTTGTCCATACTGCACAATTATACGACAGATTATTTTACGATAGACAAGAACAAAACAGAAATATTTCAGATATCGAGCTGCATAAAAGACAGTTAGATGATTGTATCACCAATAGACGTCAATTACAGCAAACCATATCTGCAAGATAAACATCACCAAAAACAACCTATAAAAACGCTACCTATGTCTGAAACAAACACCAAGCAAGTTAATTCAAATTCGCAGGGCTATGTTATTCTCTACATCCTGTTGGCTGTACTGCTCTTAACAGGCCTGATTTTCTTATTCAAGAGTTCATTGTTCGAAAAAAGGACAATTGATGCGAGAATCCTGAAGGATGAAATTTATTTAAATGAAGATCTGGTTTTCACCGATAATACCCCAAAGGCCTCCAAATGGTTATGGGAGTTTGGTAATGGTGAAAAAGCGACAACGAAAACAGGAACTTACCATTATACAAAGCCCGATACCTATATTGTGCGCTTAACCGTTGACGGTGAACTCCGTCAGGAATTTCCGGTTACCGTGCGCGATACCGTGCATACACCCGTTTTGGATAGTATACTTACCATTAGCGGGCCAACAGCCGGTTTGGTTAACGAAGAGATCAGGCTTGAAGGCGATGGTCCCGGAAAAGATTTTGAATGGTCTTTTGGCGAAACCGGCCGCGTTGACGTTAAGGGGAAAACAGCCTTGTATACCTACCGTAGCCCCGGAAAATATGTAGTCCGTCTTCGGTCAGATAAAGCCCGTAAGCCTGCCTTTCTAACCGTTCTGATTACCGATCCAAATGCCGAAATCGTTGAAGATTTAGTTGCGCCTGGTGATGGAGAACGTAAAACCATTGATGATATCAGGGCCCGCTTACAAGCCATAGCCAACGGTGCAGATTTTAATTCCAACTATTACTACCTCATTAACAAATACATGTGCAACAACGAAAAAGTAACGGTAAATGTGGAAATGAATGGTAAGAAAAAACAGACTGATATTTATTCGTACTGTATGGGCTTAACATTTGGAGGCGAAATAGCGGTGGATGAGGCGCAGTTAACGATTAAGCCAAACTCTACCTGTGCCAGTTTATTAAATATTAAACAACACTCGGCAACGGCCCAGCCCGCAACAACAGCAACCACTGATGCTCAGCCGGCAAAAACGAAATAGATTAACATCTTCACCTAATTTTAAGCTCATCTACATAGAATATGAAAAAATATTATGCCTTAACCATCCTATTTTTAGGAATATCGTTTGCCTATGCGCAATCACCGGCATCCTTTGGCAAAAAAGTAAAATACATGCCTAAATCTTACGAGAGGCCGGCCGAAACCATAGATATTAACGATAATACCGGCAGAAGCAGCCTACCATGGATTGTTTTTTCCGACCGTGAAGATAATTATACCACAACGGCGCCTGGTGGAAGCCTTATCATGAAAAAAATCAGCTTTATGGAACCTTTTTATGTTTCTAAAGAAGAGAACGGCTATTTGAAACTGATCAAATATAAAGCGGGCATGATCAGGGGAAGAAAAATCAATGATAAAAAGAGCGCCATCAGCTATGGATGGATAGCAAAATCAAAACTGCTATTATGGCAACGTGCATTTTCTAACCAAAAAACAGGTTATGCTGAGAAAGCCATTGGTATTGTAAATGGCAAAAATGCCTTAACCGAACCAAAATTTTATTTCGATACCACCGATTCCATCTTGGTTTACAATACGCCTGAACTTAAAGACAGAAGGGCAAAAGTGAGGTTGCACGAAATTGCTTACATCTATAAAAAATCAGAAGATGGTAAAAAATACCTGATCGGCTCTGATGACCAGTTGGTTGCAGATAGTGCGCTGAAAAGTGTTTATGGATGGGTTTCTGCTGAGGCAGTACACCACTGGGGCGATCGTTTATACATCACCTCCATTAAACCTGGCGATTACGACAAGGATGATTCTACCTCAATGGCCATTAAAAACGGAATCGATAACGGAACTGCTTTTGTAATAGACCCCTTATTACCAAGAGAAAACCTGATTCTGCGTAGTGTACCTGTTGTTTCAAATGATGATGGCGCAAGCACAGTTGGCATTGCCACCGATGTTTACAATAAAAAAGATAATAAGCTATTAACCATTAACGGTTCATCCCTTTCTTATCAGGATTATTTGAATCTGCGCAAAAATAGAACAAAGGTAAATGTTGTTTTTGTAGTGGATGGAGGAAGTCCAATGACCAAATATCTTTCCGGGATGACCAATACCATTGGTTCATTCGAAAACCTTATGGGCGATTTTGGTAAGGGTACAAAGGTAAACTATGGCGGTGTAGTGTACCGGGGCGAAACCGGCTGCGGGCAGCAAGGTATTTTTGTAAGCCCGATTCAGGATGATTACCGGAAGTTTATGAATTTCTTATCAAACCAGGCAAAAAACACCATGAGGTGTAATGGAGAGATTACCGAAAGTCCGGTTTTTAGTGCTTTAAAAGCTGGAATAAATTTATTTAAAGGAAAAAAGAACGAAACCAACTTAATTATTTTAGTGGGCAGTACCGGAAACACAGGCGGCACCAATAATTACCTCATCAATGAGTTGAGTGAGCAGGTGGCCCTTGCAGATGCCCGAATTTTAGCCTTACAGGTATATAGCGATTTTAACCAATCGTTTAATGATTTTGTTATCCAGTCTCGCAAACTGGTTTCAGAATCAGCCATCCGTGCGGCCGAGTACAGAAAAAATACTATGGTTAAGGGAGAAGGATTGAAAAGCTTTCAGCCTTACAACACCAGCCTGCAAGACTCTATTTCTTACTATCTGGACTATCCTAAAAATAGTTTGATACAAGGCGGTGTGGTTTTTCCGACCAAAGGATCGGTAAACTCCAACCAGAGTATGACGATTGCCTTGCGTCGTTTTATAAAAGAAACCAATATGGATATCGTCAACCAGATCAGCTCTTTAGATAGTGCTTTCCGTTTAACAGGTATTTCACGTAAAAACCTGTCAGCCGATGTGGAAGCTTTATTACCTCAGCCTGTCGGTATGGAAGTGGCCGATCGTATGCCGCACAATGCTTTTAAATATTATACTACTGCCAGTATATCTGCAGATGTAGTAAAAAATAATCCGACCACTTTACAATATGCAATTGTACTGAACAATATGGAGTACAAACAGATTGTAGATGTTTTTTCGATTATGTTAGGGCAAAACCTTCAGGCAGATCAATCCTCTTTCAGGAGAAAGCTGGTTAAAAACTATGTAAGGATGCCTAAGCAGTTGTTGGGTATGAAAATGTCATCGGGTGATATCAAGGCCATGACGCTAACAAACTACATTAAGTTGGTTACTGGTTTACCTCTAAACAATGAGTTTTTATCGAAATATACGGTAAGCGATTTAAAGAACACCTCTAAAATGCCGCTTGATCAGTTTGAAGCCTATATTAAATTATTGGATCAGTCGGTTCAGCAGATTAAGAGAGCTACGCAGATTGAACAACAGTTCATTTCGAATGGCAAAATCTACTACTACATTACCGAAAATAATTTTAACCCGGCAGTATTGCCTGCAACCAACTAAAGGCTATGGCAGTTACAAATTTAAGTGAATCGGTGAAAACAGCGTTGCACATTGCGCAGTCGCTGGCAAAGGAATACAGAAACGAAGTGTTTTCCGCAGCTCATTTGTTAAAAGGATTAATGCATAAAGATGTAGGTTTAAGATCGTTTATCACTTCCATCGGTAAAGACGAGGAGTATATCAGCGAATGGGCTGAAGTTCGGATAGATGAACAACCAAAAGCGGCAAGCCTTAGTGATACCGTTAGCGGTGCCCCGGAAATTGCGGTGATTTTTGAAGAAGCCGATAATGTGCGTATTAAACTCGGGTTAGATTTAATTACCCCGGTTTGTGTATTAACCGCACTGGCAAAACCGGGTATCGGCTTTCAGCCCGATCAGTTAAAATCATTTCCGATCAAAGAACGCGAAATTTTGGATCTCTATGTAAAGGACGAAGAAATTTCGAAGGTAGTTTCGCCGGATAAAACAAGTGCTGGTCCGGAAAATAAAAGTACAGGCAATGCGCTGTATAAATATTGCCTTGACCGCCTGCAAATGGTTAGAGATGGCAAAACAGACCCCATAATTGGTCGTGACAAGGAAACCCGGCAAATGATGGAAATCCTTTGCCGCAGAACCAAACCCAATGTTATTTTAACTGGCGATGCCGGTGTAGGCAAAACAGCATTGGTTGATGGCTTTGCGATTGATATTGTAAACCAGAACGTTCCTGATCGTTTAAAACCGGTTCAGCTTTTCGAATTGGATTTAGGATCGTTAATTGCCGGTGCATCTTATAAGGGAGAAATTGAGGACCGTTTAAAAAACATCATTAAAGAAATAAAACAGTTTGAAAAAGCGGTACTCTTTATCGATGAAATCCATACCTTATTAGATAGTAAAGGTCCTTTGGGGGCTGGGATTGGTAATTTACTGAAACCAGAACTTGCCCGTGGCGAAATCACTGTGATTGGGGCGACCACTATTGATGAGTATCGTAAGATTATTGAGCCTGAGCAGGCTTTTAGCAGGCGTTTTGAAGTACTTCAGGTAAATGAACCAAATGAAGAAAGTACCATAAAAATGTTGCAGAAACTTGCAGTGAAATACGAAGAACACCATACATTAACCATTGAGCCGGATGCTTTAGGGGAATGTGTGCGTTTGGCCAAACGTTACATGAAAGACAGAAGGCTGCCTGATTCCGCATTTGATCTCTTAGACCGGACCATGGCGGCGATGAAAATGATGAACGATACCTCCGACCAGGCCATTGACAGTTTGGAGGTAGAATTAGCAACATTAAATGCCAATACAGAAGAATCAGAAGCTGATCTTTTTGCAGATTATAAATGGCTTTATTCCTTACTTCAAAATAAATTAAGTCCGGTTTTATTAGGCCGTTTAACGGATGAAACACAGACTGACGCCTTTGAAACCGCTGATGAATACCAGGGTTATATCAACAATAGCCTGCAGGAATTAAAAAAATATGCTGCAGAAAAAAGCGACCGCATCTCTAAACAGGATATCGCTTCGATAGTGGCCTATAAAACAGGCATCCCAATGGGAAAGCTGCAGGCTGGTGAGAAGGAAAAACTGCTCAATATGGAACAATACCTTAAAAAACGGGTAGTAGGTCAGGATCAGGCTTTAAAAGCTGTTTCTGATGCCATATTGGAATCCCGTAGTGGCTTAAACAAAAAAGGACAGCCAATTGGGTCTTTCTTTTTGCTGGGCCCAACGGGTACAGGTAAAACCGAACTGGCCAAATCAATTGCCGAGTTTTTATTTAATGATGAAAAGGCAATGATCAGGTTCGATATGTCAGAATTTAAAGAAGAACACAGTGCAGCCCTGCTTTATGGAGCGCCCCCGGGCTATGTGGGCTATGAAGAAGGTGGTTTGTTAGTGAATAAAATCAGGCAGCAGCCTTACTCGGTACTATTGTTCGATGAGATTGAAAAAGCACACCCTTCGGTTTTCGATACTTTTCTGCAGATTCTGGATGAAGGCCATATGCACGATCGTTTAGGTAAAGAGGGAGATTTTAGCAATTCGCTTATCCTTTTTACGTCAAATATCGGCAGCGAATGGATAGCAGAACAGATAGGAAAAGGCGTGGTTCCGGCTTCAAACCAATTAATGGAGGTTATGGCAGGACATTTCCGTCCTGAATTTTTAGCCCGGATTTCTGAAATTGTTCCGTTTGCACCAATTAACGAAAGTAACGTGGTGCGCATTTTTGAAATTCAGTTAAACAGTTTGGTACAGTCGCTGAACAAAATGGGGATCGAATTTGAAATAGAAGAAGATGCGAAGAAAATGATTGCTTTAGATGGCTTTACGCCCAAATATGGAGCGAGGCAATTATCAGCAGTGATTAGAAATCTATTGCGCAGGCCGATTTCCAAATACATCATTTCTGGCGAGCTTAAAAAAGGAGCGAAGATTAAAGTAAGCAAACATGCTGAAGAAGATAAAATAGAGTGGAATATTATTCAGCCATAAGCCATTATATTGGAACAAAAATTGAGTTAAAATGTTAACTATTATATTATTAGTATAAATTAATCGTAAATCTAAATCAACATATTATGTTTAACTATGAAATTGGAGGTAACGAGCGGAAAATTGATACCTCAGAAGCCTTCGTGGAGATTGCCCATAATAAGACGCTTTTCGTACAAAAACTTACCGATAACGAACCCATAAAACCAGAAAAGGTAGAAGGACTAAAAACCGTTAAGGAAGTATTTGCCCATTATAAACCAAATGTAAAAGTAGCTTTTGAAAAGCAGGATGGATCTACCGTTGGCGAAACCTTAAATTTTAATGATCTGGGCGATTTCGGCGTCAAAAATATCATCAATCAAAGCAACTACCTTACAGATGTGAACATTGAGCGGGAGATGTCGCTTAATGTGATAAAACAGTTAAAATCGAACAAAACCTTAAAAGCTACATTGGATGATGAAGAAACTAAATCGGCCTTCATCAGTGCTTTGAAGAACTTTGTGGATGAATTGGAGCAAAATAAATAATCTTAACGCGGAGAAAACATGTCAAATCCTCAAGAATTAAAAGCAGACCAAAATATATCCGAAGCAGGTTTTAGACCGGCAGAGGGTAAAACCATAGAAAAAACATCACTTAAAGATAACTTAGAAAAACTGGCCAGGGTTGGCGGTTTCGATTTGTTGGAAGCAACAGTTGATGGTCTTCAGAATTTAAATCCGGAAAGAAAAGCACGGAAACAGATTTTTTTAACCGGCGACGAAAAGAAGAAAGAACGCGAAGAGCTGAAAAAGAAAATCCAGCTTTGGATAGAAGTACTTGAGTCTTCCGGCTCGGTGGCCGATATGGTTGAAAAAAGTACTGAAAAACTGAATGCTGCAGAAGAAAACTTAAATAAGAACATTGCTACCGCGTTAGAAAGTACCAGAGAATTGGAACAGGCTTACCGTTCGGTGCATTTATTTTATAAAAATACCGAGTCAGACAAACTGAAAAACGTGGTGCTGTTAAACGCTTCAATGGATCAGATCAAAGATCTTGATAATCCTCGTTTCATAGAGTATGTAGATGATGAATTAAAGCAGAATTACGATCGTTTGGATCTTCGTAATAACTATTCATTGATGGTTGTTCCGGGTTATATGGGATCTAATAAAGTACTCGAAAGATGGGCTAAGATCGCACATAACAATAAAGCGATGCTGGTAACCGATTTTGCCGATTTGGATCAGCCGGATGATGTACTTGATTTATTTACCGCCGCAAACTTCACCGGCGGAGATGCCTTTAGATCGAACGTAATCATGACCTGTAACTGGCTGGTAGGCCGTGGTAAAGTAGCAGAGGTAGGAGAGGAAGATGATCTTACCGTGCCAGGATCGGCAGCTTTAGCCGGTAAAATGTACTATACCCTGATGTCGCAGGTTACGGCGGGTAAAAAACATGGTGCTATCAATGAAGTTGATGGTGTGAAATTCGATTTAAAGAAAAGTGAAATCTCTCATTTAGAGCGGGTAGGTTTAGTGCCAATGGTTAATGAGTACGGTAAAGTAATGGCTTTCTCAGCTAAAACATTATTTAATGGCGATAATATTGGTTTACAAACCTATTCAGTAGTGCGTGTATTCGATTATATTACCAAAGTATTGTTTGATTTTCTGAACAGAAGGGCTTTCGAAAACTGGACTTCCAAAACCGAACAGGATCTTCGCGGACAGATTGTTAAATTTTTGGATGGTATCCAGGGTGCCGACCGTTTGATTGAGCGTTTCAAGATTATGCGTTTCGAAAGGGATGAACAGCAAAAAGACAGAATTCACCTGGATATCCACATTACACCGTATTTTCCGGCCAAAAGTTTTGTGGTAAAACTAGACGGCCATAAAGGTGAAGATGAAAGTACCACCTGGAGCTCAGAATATAATCAGCAATAGTTTTTGATAGCTGAAAATAAAAACCCAACCCTGGCGTTGGGTTTTTTTATTGGGTATGCATAACACTTAACAAATTCTTTATAATTTTGTAATGCATCAGCCCAATCAGATTAATCAAAAAAAATGAAGCAAGTACTTATCCTGAATGGGGATATCGAAAAAAACGCGTCTACAAATTTCCTGATTAACGCTTATAAGCAAGGTGCGGAAAGTGCTGGTGCTACCGTTAGGGAATTGGCCATTATCGATCTGATATTTAACTCGAACAAGCTATTTAACAATAGACAGATTGCCGAGTTAGAGCCTGATTTGCAGAAAGCCCTAACGGCAATCAGGCAAAGCAACCATATTGTACTTTTTTGTCCGGTGTATGTGGATCATATTCCGGCAAAGATTAAAGGCTTTTTTGACCGTTTGTTTATGCCTGATCAGGTTTTTGCTACACAGCAACAAAACGTGAATAATAACTTCAGTGGCCGCTCGGCGAGAATTGTATCCATTTTAGATGAGGCCACTTTTAAGGAGTGGAAAGCAAATAAAAAAACTACTTACCTTTCTATCAAAAAAGTGGTTTTTGAAAAATGCAAAATGAGCCCGGTATTGACCAATACTATAGGCGAACTACATTCGCTTGAAAATCACTACAGCCAGAAATGGTTGGCTAAGATGGAGAAATTTGGATCGCAGCTAATTTAAGAGACTATAGTCTATTTTTAATAAGTTCAGCCTTTCATTTTGGCAACAACTTGTCCTAAAATGCTACACTTTGTGTATAATCGCTACATTTTTGTTGTGCGTTTAACTACTCTAATGTATTTGTTACAGTAAATATAGTTTGGGTTTTTCCACAGTTTTTCCACAAAATGCAATTCATAACTGCGTTTTTAGGCGATAAACGCCCATCCGGTATATTAAAAACTTTGCTTGCTTATAACTGATAGGCAATATATGGCACGTTTGGCCTGATATTTGGTTAACATTGAAAAGTAGCGGAGGCTACTGATAATCAAATTTTTAACCTTTAAATTTTAAAACTATGGCTTTCAAAGCTAGATTAAATTTTTCGGGCAAGGAGTACGATGTGCTTCACTGTGCCTATGCGTTAAACCGTGATGTAGATGCAAAAGGAAGACCCTCTTCCGGAGTTTACGGCGGTACCATCGACATTGAGATCGAATCAACTGAAGACACCTCAATTATCGAGGCGATGGTGAACAACCAGTACAAACCTATTACAGGAACCCTTCTGATCAAGAAGACAGAGGAAGATGCCAAAATGAAAGAAGTTCATTTCGAAGATGGTTACATTGTTAAATATTCCGAAGGGATAAACATTGTGGGCGATCATCCGATGACGCTTAAGTTCCAGATTTCGGCCCGCAAGCTAAAATTAGGAAATGCAGAACACCTTAACGACTGGCCGAAGGCCTAATTGAGGTTGAGGGTAGGAAGGTAGAGGGTGTAAGGTTGAAAACGCCACACGCCGAACGCCATGCCCTACGGCAACCGCTCAGCGCAATTCATTCATTTAAAAACATTTAAATTTTTACTACAATGGCATTCAAAACCCGTTTAAACTTAGGATCAAAAGAATTTGATGTACTACAGTGCAGCTTTTCATTAAATAGAGATGTTGACGCAAAAGGTCGTCCATCGTCAGGTGTTTATGGTGGTACCATCCACATCGAAATCGAATCTACAGAAGATACTTCAGTAATAGAATCGATGGTGAATAACCAATACAAGCCGCTTTCAGGCAACATCATCTTTAAAAAAGGCGAAGAAGATGCAAAAATGAAAGAACTGTCTTTTGAAGATGGTTACATTATCCAATATAACGAAGGTATTGCAGTAAACGACAATACACCTATGACTTTAAGTTTTGTGGTATCGGCGCGTAAGCTGAAACTAGGCAATGCCGAGCATGAAAACGATTGGCCTAAGGCTTAGTCCTTTTATGCATATCAATTAATTGATGCGCCCCGATTTTTCGGGGCGTATTTAGTTCAACGCGCTTCAATCCTGTTACTATATAGTAAATCTAAATTATCGTCGCACGGTAGTGGGTTTATCCCGTCAGCTACTTTTACATTAAAGCTCAATGATGTCTGGCCAACGCAAATATATTGCAGTAGAAAACAATTACCAGTCTGGTAAAGTGTTTGGTTTGGCATACGCACACAAAGATCATCCGAAGAGTCCTTTTATAAAAGTGGAATCATTTTTATCAAATAGTTATGCTTTAAAACCTGGCAACTGGATTTAGCTTAGGTAATTTTTGTGATCAAGATTAATCAATATGGAAAAGAAACTCATTGCAGAAATCAATATAGAGGATAAGGAAATTACCCATTTTGCTTCCTTTAGTCTAACCCAGGCTTTTAACGAACACCATTACTTTGAGCTGCGTTTCAACCACGATCAGATGGGCGCGCCCGGGCTGATCACTTTAGATGATAGCCGCGATTTCGTAGGCAAAACCTTAACCGCATCCTTCGGTCATTCGCCAGAAGGTATGCAGAATTTTAAAGGCCTGGTCTCTAAAGTCGAACTATCACAAAACCATGGTTACCATGGTGTTTTAATCGTAAGCGGTTATAGCCCCACCATTTTAATTGATCGTGGGCCCGATCTGGGTTCTTATCTGGATAAAGATCTGAATGAGATCGTAAAACTGGCTACGAAAGATACCCCAGCTAACGATTTAAAGGTTGTGGCGAATGCTGCCAGAACTTCATCTATTGATTATATTATTCAATATAGGGAGAGTGATTTTGCTTTTTTAAATCGTCTCTCAGCCGAATACCACGAGTGGTTTTTTTACGATGGTAAACAGCTTAATTTCGGTAAACCCAATATACAGAAAGAAATATCGTTGTTTTATGGTAGAGATGTGCAGGAAATGCAGTATGCCATGGAAATCGCGCCGATCAAAAACAAGCGGTTCTCCTATAATCCCAGGCAGAACGAAATGCTGCAAAGTGAAAGTACGGGCAAGGTAGAAGGAACCCCTGATCTTTCGCACGCGGTTAAAGCTTCCAACTTAACTTTTAGCAAAACTTTTAATCAACCAGCTTTAATCAGGGTTGACAATAACAACGATATCAAAAACCTGGTTGAAAATGAAGAAAAGGCCAATACCAGTGAACTTTTAAAAGTGACGGCCCGGGGTGATAATGCAGGATTGAGCATCGGAAGTATCGCTGAAATTACGATGAGCCTTAGAAAAGAGATGGCGTTCACTACCGAAAGTTTAGGCAAATTTTTGATTACCAGTATCAAACACCATATCGACGAGAATGGTAAATACCACAATAATTTTGAGGGAAGAATATCTACTACCGAGCGTATCCTGGTAAAAAACTTTGAAAAACCGCAGCCCGATATGCAGTTGGCAGATGTAATCGATAATAACGATCCGCAGGGCCAGGGCCGGATAAAAGTAAAATTTAAATGGGAATGTTTAACCAATGATATTACGGAGTGGCTGCGTGTAGTTACTCCAAGTGCAGGTATCGGAGATAGGGGCAATAACAGAGGTTATTTCGCCATCCCTGAAATAGATGATCAGGTGATGATTGCTTTCGAAGAAGGCAATATTGCGCGGCCGGTAGTGATGGGTAGTGTTTATCATAGTTCCAGCGTAGACAGTAGTCCTTTAATTAAAAACCACCTTAAAAGTATTATTACCCGGAGCGGTCACCTGGTTGAGTTCGATGATGATCTAGGTACACAAGGGATAAAAATTACCGATATCCATAACAATATTATCCATATCGATACCAAAGGCAATAATATCACCATTACTGCATTAGAGAACATGACTTTGAACTGTAAAAATATGCAGATTAATGTGCAGGAGAATATGGATGTGAGTGTGGGGCAAGATCAAAGTACAAGTATTGGGAATAATCAAACAACAACTGTTAATAAAGATATCGCTACCACAGCTGGTAATAATTATTCACTTAGCGCTACGGGCGATATTCAGGAAACTTCAGATAAAAGATCGGAATTTGTGACCAAAGATTTCATCAGGCAGGCGGAAACGTCTAATGAGTTGGCAAATGAAATTACTATGTTTAGCCAAAAGGAGAATATGAGTTTGCAGAGTGGCAAAACGGTAGAGATAAACAGTGCTGAAAAATCTAAATTATTCTAATTATGGGAATTATAAAGCAATCAAATAATATGAGAATTAAAGTTAACTCTGATTATAGTATGGTTGTGGGACTAAAGACAGAGAAAATAGCCGATAAATTAAATATTGAGGCGATGTATAATAATTTAGTTTTGGCCAGCAATAAAAAAATTGTTGGAGAAGGAAATAAGTAATGGTAAAAGCTGAGGTTTTATTTAGCGCAAGAAATAGTATGTTACTAGCCAAAACCTATTAAAAATATGCTGTAAATGAAAATTCTCATTTCTCATTAAAGAATATTTTAGTTCTTGGAAAAAGACAAGAGGTTGATTTTTAAAAGAATGATGAAATAACAGGGTAAAGTGCAAAATGAACCTATCTGGATAGAAGTTTTACCGATATAGTATAAGCATTTATATACGCTATCTGAACACGGAGTAGGTATAATGGACCGTTTAGGAAATAATGCACCGATTGATATATACAGTAGATCATCCACCTGGTACGGATAGGATTGATAAATATATTTTAAACTATGTTTGATAAAGATAAAAGTATATTTTTTGATAATTTATCAAGAGTTGAGGTCAATCCAGAAACCCCAACTGCTGCTACACGTGTACTACAAAACAGGCGCTTTAAACCGCAATGGCCTGTAGGTCATAAAATGGATTATGGATTGCGAATGGAAATGTATGCAGATGAAAAAATTCACGAAATTAAATACGAATTACAAGTTGAAAGACTCGAAAATACTGTAGAAAATTTTACATCCTTTGCCATTAACCGTACAGGGCCGGTTTATATTAACGAAATTGAACCTGATCTACTTGCTGATCAACTGGCATATAAAGTAAGCACGATTTTTTATCCCATGCATGTAGGTTTAGATGCTCATGGAAAAGTATCTGAGATTCAAAATATTTCAGATATTAAACGCAGATGGCAAACTGTTAAAGCAGAAATACGACGAACTTTTGAAGGTGCCGTTTTAGACGAATACATGGACAGGATGGAAAAAAACATCAATGATCCATTTGTTCTTAATCTTGCCCTTAAAGATCAGGATTGGTTTCTAAATGCTTTTTTTCTGCCAATTTATAAAAATTATTATATACAGGATGAACCGGCTTCAGCATTGTATTTCCCAATATTGCCGTTTAGGAACATTGGTTATTCATCTTCTTTTTTTTTAAGCCCGCATTTTAACGATCTGGGTATGATTGAAATAAACGTGAACGGTAAAATAGAAGATGGAGATACTGAAAATTATGCAGGAAACTATACTGGCAGATATCTATTGCACCCGCACAATAAACAAATTTGGATGATAAAATCCGTGTATACATTCGAATCGGCAGTAAATCAGAAATATGTTAAACTCGATATTTTTTGTTTAAAGGATAATGGACAGGATTTGGATTTTAGTTTCGAACAGACTGCAAAAAAAGTAACTGGATCGAGCTTAGTGATAGCAGATCAGGGATCAAAAAAGAAAAGTATCTGGAAGAGTATTTTTAGATAAAAGGATACAATTATGGCTGAAAAATATATTGTGGTTCAGGGGGCGGTTTGCATTTGTAATTTCGGTACAGCCCCAGATAAATTAAAGGTGCTTACACAGCAGAAAGAATATGTAAATGATAAAGATGGATCGAAGAAACTTATTGCAACAGATAAGGACATCGGTACCACTTTTGAGAAAAATATGTTTGGATCCTGCTCAAAAATGAATAATAAACCATGTACCGCAGCTGTTACCAAATGGTCAGGATTTTATACTGATACCGTATTAAGCAATGAGGGTAAAATCTTGCTGGAAGATAGCAAAGCCACATGCCCGATAGGAGGAACAGACTGCATAAAGATTGTATTCCATGGTCAGGTAATGGAACCTGGCGCATCAAATTTTGAGAATTCTCCTCAGGAAGTTCAATCTGCGATTAATCCATTAACCACTTATGGGCATGGAAAACCGATAGACGCTTCCGGTTTTGGGGGAGAAGTAGTAAAATAAAACGGATAGATAAAAAACGATAACTGATGCCTAGAGGAGTAAAGAAAATAGCTTTAGATGCCCATCAAGTCAGGATGAAGAATATTAACATTCCAAATGGCTTTGTTCTGCAGGGAGGTACACCTGTAAATTTCGTTGTATCTGAATGGTTACCCGATACGAATGCGACGGATCAATCACTTGTTCAATGGATGCTTGAAGATAATGAACGCAAATCTATCATTAAAAAATATCCTGGTTCAGGTCAAAGATTGAAAAATTTTGTCATCAACAAAAAACTATCAGGTAAGCAGCAATATTATATAGAAGCTTCCCTTTCAGGTGAAAGAGACTATAAGAACCCTGCAGGTGTGTATGTACGTGGATATGCACCACCATTAATTATAAGGTCGAAATGGTCAATAACGGAAGGCGGTGAATCTTTGAAAGCCACACCTATCCAATATGGTGATAGTGTTGTACTTTGGATAGAAACGGAGGGCTTAAATGGCAATAAACTAATTATCGATGTCTATAATCGAGTAATAGGTAACAATATTCATGTAAAAACTTATATTGATGTTCCTTGTGAAGGAGGGGAAGTAAATATCACCATTGGCGACACGAGTTTGTGGTATTCTAGAACCAATGATGTTTCATTACGTGAGTTTTTTATTACAGTAAAAGATCAGGACACAAAGCAATTAATTCTGGATTCTGGAGGAGATAAATACCATGCCCGCTTTTTGAGAATACAAGGCCGTAAAATAACCAATAATGTAGCCCCACCCAGAACCAATACTGCCGGTAAAGTTGGTCAGCAACCTGTAAATGGTAAACGTTACGAACCTTGCGGCTTTACCAAAATTGAAATCAATGATGGGGCGAGGTTTTTACTTTTCGACGAAGGGAAAATAGGATTAAAAGGGATAAAATCTGATGGTTTCTCTAAATCCATGTCGATCCATTTTGATTTTAACAAGTGGAATGTCACTTCAAAAGCACAAACAATCTTAAATGAACTGGCTGAATATTTATTTCAGAATCCTTATTTGCCGGTTGAATTAGGTGCACATACCGACATTCGAGGGACGGATGCCTTTAACGACGAATTGTCGAACAAAAGAGCAAAGGCTGCAGTAGAATACCTAGTTAAAAAAGGTATAGATAACCGAAGGATAAGTGCCAGAGGATATGGTAAACGGGCATTAATCCATAGAGGAGAGAATATTACTGACAGTCAACATGCAGAAAATAGGCGAGTAACTATCAAATTCAAAATCTTTGAGAATAATGCAGAAACGATTCTATTTGAAACCATCGGACCAGGTCAGTCGTTAAAGAAAAAGCTGACACTTAACGTTGACAACTATACGCCACCAGAAGGATGTATATTATCTGGTAGTAAGCACCAGGCTACTATTTTGAAAAAATTAGATAGCAAAACTAGTCCTAATACCGATTCTTTGAACGTTACGACAGTAGTACAAAAGAATAAAAAGGCAGATGACATGGTTTTTTCACCGATGGATAATAAAGTGTTCGCCTTTGATTACTTTATGCCACATTCGCAAGCACCAAAGCAGTTTTTTTATTACATTAATTCATGCAGATACTTTAGTGATAAAAACAGGCCAACCGTTCAAGTGAATGTATATTCAGATATCCGTTGGAAATTTAAGTTTTTTGTAAATATGTCTAGCCCGCTGAATGTGGATTGGAGTAATATTCCAGTAATTAGCCAGCGATATGAAAAATTAAAAGAAACGGCCCAAAAACTGGGGACTAATTATGATGCCAAAACAAGTGATTTTGAATGGGGCGTAGAATTAAACGCCGATTGGAATCATGATGGCAGCAAGTTTACCAGAAACGATAATTACACCCTCAAATTTGAGGGCAAGATTAAGGATATTTTTAACATCATTACTTCAGTGCGCGATATTACACGCGCCTTAGGTACCGCTACAAAAGGTGGAGTAAGAAAAATGCCTTTTGCCGGGAAATTGCCTTTAACGGTATCAATTCTTGCACCAAAGTTTGCTGTTTCAGTAGATTGGTACTTGGCACATGGTAAAAGTAAAGGTGTAGAAACCAATAAGATTGGTACAGAATTTTTAATTGATGTATACTTTGACCCAATTATTGGTGTGGAAGTCACTTTTGACTTATTGGGATTGGTGGTTACCGCAGCATCAGTAGTGGCAACTGGTAATACAGTTGCAGCAGATCTTTTTATGTATGCCAAAGAGTGGGCAGCAAAAGGTTTTAAATCTAAATATGCCGAAGCTAAATTGGATATGTACATCGATGCTGTATTTGTAGGCTCAATAGCCGGAGGTCTCAAAAACGCCAAGATAAATACTGCTTCAGATCAGTTGCAGGCAGAAGCAAAGATCGAATCTAAAATTGGTGTAACATTAAAGGCCGGAATAGTTGCCAGCGCCAAAGCCATGTTTTTAGAATATGGCAAAGCATCTGCCAAAGGTGGATTAACCGCAGAAGCCAGTGTAGCCATCCGCGGATCATATAATTTCCAGTGGGATACATACAAAGGCCTTTTGTTAAAACCTGGCCTGATCCTTGATCCTTGTGTTGCCAAAGTGGCGATGTTCTTGGAAGTTGGGCTATCTTATAAAGTAGTATCTGCCGATTGGAAACCGATTAACATTAATGAAAACCGGACATTCTGGAAAGCATACGATGTAATGCAGGGTATAGCTAATTTTACGGGCAGATCGCCAGAATTTATTATTTATAAAACAAAAAGCTAATAATTACCAAATGAAAAAGTTAAATTTTATTTTGTTGATGTGTATTCCGTTTTTATTTCAATCTTGTCAAGGTCAGAATCTCGATTTAGAGAAGTTACCCCTTCCTACAAAAAGTGATCAGTTAAAAACTTTAAAATTATCAAATTCTGGTGCCGGTATTGGAACCCGGGAAATACAGTATACCTCTTATATTCCCGATGCTGAAGGAGGTATAGCTTTCGGCGGATTGTCAATTCCTAAATCAACTTCAAGTTCTGAGGCAATAGCCCGTTTTTTCTCGAAGGACGAAGGTAAAAACTTTCAGGGTTATACCTTAAACCTGTTTACGCCCGATGCTATGCAGAAAGTTTTAGCCTTCCTCCTAAAGGATAAAAGCCAGTTCAAACTCGTTTTTGACGATGGAAAAGATAGCGAAGAACGTGCTAGAGTTTTTATTTCTAATAAAAATGGTGTTACGTATTTATTATTGTCGCGAATAAACGGTGATGGAAAAAAAATAGGTTATATTGACGGTATTGCTAAAGGCGAAGAAGCTTTATTATCATCAAGAATTGGAGGGTCATTTGGCTATTATGAAGCATATCTTGAATATAAGAAACATAAAACAGGTAATTTAAGCTACTTGGATTTCCTCCGCGAAACCAATAACGACTTATATAAACAGAGCAATAACTTAAAACAATAATCATGTCTAAGCCCTATTATCTTTTAGAGTTTTCTGTATCTGCATGTAGGTTTATTGTTGAAATTAACGACCTCGAAGTACTGAATCTGGCTATTGAAGATGGGATGAGCAGCATGCTGCCACTTAATCATGGCATTTTTAAATCTGGGAATCAAAAAGTGAAAATTACCTTAGACTCACTTAATGAAGGAGTTTTTCACTTAGAACCGTCAACTGGATTTAAGATTATCGAATATAGTTCAGGCCATACCCTCGAATTTAAGAACGATATAAAAGCCTTTACCCCTGATTTTAAAGATAATGGCAAGAAACATTCTTACGAAGCTCAAACAAACTTTAATGCGATAATGCCATATGAAATTGCATCTTGGGCGGAAGGCGTTAATTTAACAGATATCAATAAGCTAGAAGAGAGACTAGACCATTTTTATGCAACTGTTAAATCACTTTTCAAAAGAAAAGAGTATGATAAGATAAGAGAAGTCTTCTCTAAAAAAGAAAATAACATTGCATCTATGATGTATCTTGATCAGGAGCAATCAGAAGCCCGCTTAAATTCTATATTTCAGGATATGGAAAACGGTTTCGAATTCGATGATAGCATAGTAGCAATTCCTTATTTTCTAAAAAATGGAAAAGTTGTTTCATTTAGGAATCCATTGGGAAGTCCCGCAATTAAATTAGTGAATGCAGAATTGGGAGAAGAAATATATGTAGAGTTGAACGTGATGATGGATAAATCGAAAATGATTTTTGAAGTAATCTGATCTCTAATTACAACAAAATACATGTAGGTAGAATTAAAGGTCTCAAATTATTAAAATACCGGAGTATGCTGATTAAATAATAACAGTTTGGAAGCTAAAAATTGAAGTGTTAAATGTTGAATAGGTTAAGCATTTATTAAAAATGGTTTGTAAATAACAGTAAATTAGTTTTTATGTCGAATGTTAAATTTGGTGATTATAAACCACAGGAAGATCCTAAAGATACCTTACAATACGTTTACTATACACGTGAAGGAGAATATCTTGGTGGGATTGCAGGGAGTGCTAAAATATTTACGACAACCAAAGAGAAATATGATCAGGCTGTAGCAGCAAAAAATTGGGAGTCTTTAAATGTGGATGCAAACATGGTTAAGTATGATGGTAAAGCACTTCCGCATTCAGATTTCCGGTACATTGCCTACATTGTGAGTCATGAATCTGGTAATGCTGACATAAAAGAGCTCAGGTGTGTAGCTTTTACAAGTCGTAACAGGGCTGTTTCCACCAAAAAAACATGGCGCTCACTACTTGCTTCCGGTTACTCTTCCGTGCCAAATAAGAAAGAACTACCGGATAAAAATGATGATAAATCAAAATTGGCTAGATATGCAGTACTGGATGTTTGTTTCGGTGTTAAAGATATTACAGATGGGGCCGAATTTTGGGATGGAACTGATTTTCTTGCTTGGGGTAATTCTGAAACAAACCCATACAATAAGTTGGGGCAAAATAAATTTGATGAGTATAAATTCGTTGAAATTCCAAAGGCCGTATATGATGATTTTGTTGCTGCGAATGGTACTTCAGCCAAATATAAAGATAAAGGTAACCATGATGCCAATACAGATCAGGGTACACATGAACACCTGAAAAAGAAAGTTAAAAAACCAGTACTTGGCGCTGATGGCAAGCAGGTAAAAGGAGCGGATGGAAAACCACAATTTAAAGAAGTTGAAGTGGCCGACAGAATTAAATATGCCATTCCATCAGCCGATTTTCAAGACCAGCAATACTGGACGAGTGGAAATTTTTATTACGAAACCAATGTAAAAACTACAAACGGTATTTCCGCTACCATTACTGCCGGGAAAAGTATATTCTGGAAATTAACACCCAACCGTTTAACGGCTGTAACTGCAAAATAAATATGAATAAGCTAATACCGGTATTTATACTCCATTTTTCGATTGTTTTTTCCGTAAATGCACAACAATTACTTAAAAAAGCTAAATCCTATAACGGAATTTTATTAACGCAATTAACGGAAGTTAAATCTGAGCAAGAGCATGAAAGAGATACTTCTATGATATTATATATTCAAAACAGTTCAAAGGACAGTCTTTTTGTATATAAAATTGCTGAAAGTGTTGTCTCCGAAGCCACGGCTTATTTTTTAACTGGTAATAGTAAAGGACTCTATTTAACCGCTAAATCTATATTAGGTGATGCTGAAATACTTAATAAATTGCTAATTACGTTTTCTGACACCGAACATGCTATGTTCATTAATCAACAAGATAAATATGTGTTATATCCGAAATTTTATGCTTCGATTAAACAAAAAGTAAATTCTAAACATGCTGTTGCTGATTTATTTGATCTTTTAGAAGATTATCTGGAGGATTACTCTATTCGCGATATTTACCCAATCTTATTATCTGAGAATAAGGCAAGATGGGATAGAATTATTCAACACGCGAAAATAACAACACCGCGGAATCAGTCGGACTTAAAAGACACCTGGAATTACAAATATCAATATAACAACCAAAGCAAACTGGCATCAGTTAAAGCTACATCAACAGAGGAAACGCATTTTAGTAAGAAAATGAGTTATATCAACTCTAACACAGTTAAAATGGATATTTACCGGAATACAGAAGATCGTCAGATTCTATCCAGAAAAATAACCTACAATCCTTTGAAAAACAATCAGCTTAATATAACCGATCAGGTTGAAGAAACAGGTCGAAACAAAGAAACAATGCTGATTACGAAGATTGATAAAAGAAACATAGGGCAGGTAAAATCTTTACATCTATCTAATATTGAAATCAAGAAAATAATTAAGCAATTAAAATGAATATAAGTGATCTGGTTTAAATGATTTATCATAAGAACTTTCTCAAAGTTATTAATTCATTTTTTTCAATCTGCTCAATTAACTGATAATTAAATGAGTTTTCAATTGAAAATTGCTTGGTTAGCTATAAAAGTTAACCCATTAGACATTTATATTTTTATGGTACAGTTTTCTTGTTACATGAAAAAAATTACGGTCCTTTTATTTTGTTTGGCGCTATGGAGTTGTAGTCAAAAGAAAATCGATTTAAAAGATCTTATAGTAGGTCAAAAGCCAAATATTGATCTTTCAGGTTTTACCGATAATATCAAAGAACAGCGTGGACGTTTTGAAATGCCAACAGAAAATGGTGTTCAACTAGTTGATAAAGGCGAAAAAGTAGTATATTATTATTTTGCAGGTAAAAAAAACATAACTTTCTATAAGGCTAAAATTGCAGATGTTTTAGAAACCAAAGTTGTGACCTATAATGGTTTAGTGAGCTTTATAAGCGTGCATCCAGATAACAGAGATGCTGTAAGTTTGAATTATGAAACAATCACTTACTAATCAAGATATATATAGGCTTTACCTCCCTGAAATGGTAAATTTTACGAAGGGTCATGAGAAAGAGCAAATGACTTCGAGAAAGATATATCAGGTCGATGCTTATAGCATGTAAATGGTGTAAATTTGATAGCGGTATTTATTAAAAGCATGATCACCAAAAGAATTTCAATTGTCTTATTTTGCTATTTCCTGCTTTTTAGGTTTTATGCTGTTTGCTCATTATTCTATTCCTTCATTAGCCAGGCCCCAAATAAAGCCCTGATAAGAAATACCAACGATGGATATCAGCTGACCATTTTTCAGCTTGAATTTTATTTTTTCCTTATTGTTTTATATAGTTTCAGGCCTTCACGTTTTAAAAAAACGATTGCTCAAAGCTATAAGCAGAGTGGTACTGAAACGGCCTCTAAAAAATCATTTTTCTGGATCGTTTATGTTGGTATGCTACTTGCCGTTTTTGGGATACCTTTATTAATATTACAAGATTCAATCGCTGGTGTATTTGAGATCATTACGGTAGCCAACCAGTATATTATTGAAAGCTTTGGTTTATTGATGATGGCTGTTATTTTTATTGGTTTAAATATAATGGGCTTTTACTACGATTTCATAAATGCTTTTGATCATGCCAGGACTCAGTTTTTCAGATCTTTGTTCGCATTTATAATAACCATCCCAATCTCAGCTTTTTTGTATTTTATTTCAGTTCTACTACAGAAAAAAGCCGATGCATTAATCATAATCTGTTTGGCCTTTAATCTTTCTTTTCTCTATCTAAGTATTATCGGCCCTTTAACTAAAATAATTTATAGGTCTAAAAGAAAAACTGCTAAATAATTACTTGGCAAAAACCAATCAGAGACATTTGGTGCATGGTTTGTGGATTAGATGTGTAAATCCAAATAAGAAGGCCGCTTAATTAAATCTTAATACAGGAAATGACAGATAGGTTGATAAAATTGATTGCACTAGGAGTTTGTTTAAGTTTACCATCCTGTGCACAGGATAAAAAAGATACAGCAGCCGAAAATAAAATCGCGGGAAAAACAGATTATCAAAAGGAAGGTGTTTTGTTTAAATTAAAGCATGAGCATTTAGACTGTTCGTATGAAATATTGTTGAATGACATGCCGATAGTTACTTATTTTGGATTAGGCGAAAGATCTGGTTTAACGGTAGATCTCAATCAGTATATCTTGAAGCCGGGAAAACAGGAGGTAACCATAAGAATGTTCCCTGTAAAGAAAGAGGAAAATCATTTTGCTCCAAAGCTATCTAAAAACGCTTTTGTTAAAATAGAAATCACAAAAAGCAAAGAGCCCATGACAATGCTTGATCAGTTAAATGCTAGAGGCAAAGGAAAAGAATATAAATGGGCAACATTAACCTATCAAACACCAAAGTTAGATAAACCTTTGCCATATACAGCTTACAAAACGTCGTTTGTAGTTGATGAGAAAGATGTTAACTGGAAAATTGTGGGCTGGAGCAAAAGTAAAAAGTTAAATAACGATCCCAACCTTCGTAAAGAAGTTGATGAATTTTATAACAATTACAAAAAGGTATTGGAAGAGGGTAATAGAAATAAATTTCTTTCATTAGTAAGAACTGTAATTGATGAAGAAGCAGCATCAAAACCCTGGGATAAAGAGATTGAAAATCAGCTTACCAAGAATATGATTGATTATGCTGCCGAAAAAAGAAATTTTATATACCCCTGTACAAAAGCAGAATTAAAATTTTTTGGAGATGGGAGAGTGGTAACTTTGGTATGTGCAGATACACTTACATTCGGATATGCTCCGCTGATTTCTAAAACTGCTAAAAGTATGGTGCCAAAATCTCACACCTTTTATCTTCACAAACCAGCAGGTACCAATAAACTCGAAATTATCAGATAATAAAAGAAAGGTTGTTTTTATCTTCTTCTTAAAATAGGTCCTTAACTTTTTATTTCTGGTATCGAACTTAAATAATAAGACTTTGGAAGCACTTTTAATAAGATAATTTATATTGTAAAATATGTTTTATAAAATCTATTTAGAAAATAACGAGCTGATTATTCAAACATTCTTTTTAAAGGAAAAAATTGCTATTGATTCAATTGATGACATCATTATTTTCTATAATCGAAGTTTTAATAAGCATAAACTATTTACTTACTTTAATAAGCCAGTACAATATGAACTAACCAGGAAATCCTGGTTTTATCAAATGTTATTTCAAATATTTTTAGTTTTTAATACAGAAAAGTTTAGAATTTACCGGGTTTATGAAAACGAAATCATTACTCTAATGTTCAGCTTATTAAAGCCGTACCTTCCTACGCTCATTGAAACCAAAGATCTGGATTTAGACAATAGTTTTATATGGATGACTGAGGATGAGGGTGGTCACTTTAAGCAAACGAAACTTGTTTATAGTAGGGAAGGCTTAGGTTTAAAAAGAGTAATGTTGAAGCATAAAATATTGATGCAGAGATAGCTAAGTATTATCTTTCAAGAGTAATTTAATCACATTTTTTAACGCAGGATTCCGGTTAGATTCCTTCCAGATCATATACAGTTCCGTTCGCTGCGAAATATGCGTCAGTTCTACAAATTTTACATTTTCCTGGTAACCATATTGTAAGCCGGTGGGTACAATGGCAATGCCTAAGCCTTCCTCTACCAGTTTAAAAATCGTTAGCGCATTAACCGATTTATGATAGGTTTTGGGTTTAAAACCATGATCCTCACAAATGCTCATCATTAAGTCGTAATAAAAAGGACTGTCATCACTCGAGAAAAAGATAAAGGGTTCGTCGCCCAGTTTTTTTACCGCTTCGTAACTGGACTTTTTCATCGGGTGACTTTTAGGCAATACCAGCGAAAAGGTATCCTGATGGATCATGTGTTTAGAAATGCCAGGATTAAACTGCTGCATTCTTACAAAACCGATGTCGAGCATATCTTTTTCCAGTAATTCGATCTGTAACTTATTGGGCATTTCATCCAGATTGGTGCTGATTTCCGGAAAATCTTTGTTCAGTTTAAAGATCACTTCAGGTACAATTTTTTGTGCTGCAGAACCCAAAAATCCAATGCGGAGTTCGCCCTGTTTACCCTCATTAATATTACTGACCTGTTTTTTGATGTTTTCGATATGGCTGAAGATAAAGTCTACTTCATCTTTAAGGTAAAGGCCCGCTTCTGTGAGTGCGACTTTTTTCTTGTTCCGGTCAAATAGCGGTGCATTAAAAATCTCCTCCATTTGCTTAATCTGCCGGCTTAGTCCAGGCTGCGAAATAAATAAGCGGTCTGCAGCCTTCCTAAACTTCAGTTCCTCCGCCAAAACCTGAAAATATTTCAAATGCCTAAGCTCTATTTGATAACTCATGGTTATTACATGATGATGTAATTGGTATTTATAGGTATCAAATATAGCGCTTATTTTTGTTTAAAGCCTTCATCGTTATGACCCAACAAGAGATTTTTAATTACGGAACCGACCATTTAACTGCTAAATTGGCTTTAGCCATCAGTAAGGGTGAAGTGAAAGGCATATTAAGCGAAAGCACAAAGGAGAAAGTGCTTAAAAGCAGCGAAGTGGTTGAGCGGATTGCGGGTTCCGGGCAGGCTGCTTATGGTATCAATACAGGTTTTGGTCCGCTTTGTACTTCCATGATCTCGGCTGTTGATACGCGAAAGCTACAGGAAAATATCCTGAAAAGTCATGCTGTGGGTGTTGGTGAACCGATAGATGATGAAATATCAAAGCTAATGCTGGTATTAAAATTACAAGCACTGGCTCAAGGTTATTCGGGCATTAAGATTGAAACGCTTGAACGAATGATCTGGTTTCTGGAAACCGGTGCAACACCTCTGGTTCCCAGGCAAGGCTCTGTTGGTGCTTCGGGCGATCTTGCCCCCCTTTCTCATCTCTTTCTGCCCTTAATTGGTTTGGGTAAGGTTCACTATAAAGGAGAAACTATAGCTACAGCTGAACTTTTAAAAGAACACCAGATGCAGCCTTTACAATTAGGACCCAAAGAAGGCCTGGCTTTAATTAATGGTACACAGTTTATTGCTGCGCATGCCGTTAAAGTAGTGCAACGTTTAGAGAATGTGCTGGCATCAGCAGATATTATTGCGGCAATGATGATTGAGGGTTTACAGGGATCACAAAAACCTTTTCATGCAGAGCTCCATGAGCTGAGGCCATATCCTGCAAATATTTCGGTGGCAGAACAGGTGCGCAAACTCCTGGAGGGTTCTGAAATTATGAAATCGCATGCCAACTGTGCTAAAGTACAGGATCCGTATTCTTTAAGATGCATTCCACAGGTACACGGCGCTTCCAGAACGGCCTGGTTACATTTAAAGGAAGCTTTAGAAATCGAACTGAATTCGGTAACCGATAACCCCGTGATATTTGATGATGATTTAACCATCAGCGGAGGTAATTTTCACGGTCAGCCACTGGCTTTGCCCCTTGATTATGCTTGTTTAGCAGCTGCTGAAATCGGAAATATCAGCGACCGGAGAATTTATCTCTCGCTTGAGGGAAATACCCCCGGTGTGCCGAAATTGCTGATGAAAGAGACCGGATTAAATTCGGGTTTTATGATTGTTCAATATACTTCCGCAGCCTTGGCCAGCGAGAATAAAGGTCTCTGTTTCCCGGCCAGTGCGGATAGCATCCCAACTTCTTTAGGTCAGGAGGATCACGTGAGTATGGGTTCGATCAGCGGACGTAAAGCGCTTCAGGTGATCGAGAACGTAGAGAAAATTTTGGGTATAGAATTATTTTGTGCTGCACAGGCTGTTGACTACCATCTTCCATTAAAGCCTGGTAAAATATTGGCTGCGGTACATGATTTCGTGCGTACCGAAATTGATCATTTTGAAGAAGACCAAATCATGTATGATAGGATGGAAAATGCCATCGAAATGGTGCAGACAGGTAAAATTGTAGTCATTGCCAATCAAGCCGCATCTACATTGAATTAACAATTTAATTTTCAGATTATGGATTTTAAAGCACAGCTATTAGCTGGTATTCCTGCTACATTGCCAGCAAAAAAGAACCGGAATCCGGTATTGAACCATGCTCCTGTAAGGAGAGCTGTCTTAAATACTGAAGAGAAAAAGCTAAGCATTAAAAATGCTTTACGTTATTTTCCAGAGGCATGGCATCTGGAATTGGCACAGGAGTTTTTGTGCGAGCTGGAAAGTTACGGGCATATTTATATGTATCGTTTTATGCCCGATTATGCCATTTACGCCAGACCAATAAGCGAATATCCCTGCCGTACACTACATGCAGCCGCAATTATGCTTATGATCCAGAATAACTTAGATCCGGCAATAGCGCAGCATCCTGAAGAGTTGATTACTTATGGGGGTAATGGCAGCGTATTCCAAAACTGGGCCCAATATCTTTTAACCATGCAGTACCTCGCTACCATGACCGATCAGCAAACGCTTAATATCTATAGTGGGCATCCGCAGGGGTTATTTCCCTCTAATGCCGCGGCGCCCCGTGTTGTGGTGACGAATGGCATGATGATTCCTAATTATTCCTCGCCGGAAGATTTTGAAAAGTTTAATGCCTTGGGGATTACACAATATGGTCAAATGACTGCGGGTTCATATATGTATATTGGTCCTCAGGGTATTGTACATGGTACGGCCATTACCCTAATGAATGCTTTCCGTAAACAGGGATTTTTTGGAAAAGAGGTAGCAGGTAAAATCTTTTTAACGGCCGGTTTGGGCGGCATGAGTGGAGCCCAGACCAAAGCAGGGAATATTGTTGGTTGTATCACGGTTTGTGCCGAGGTAAACCCAAAGGCTGCAATTAAAAGGCATCAACAAGGCTGGGTAGATGAGCTTTTTGAACATTTGGATGAACTGGTGAAAAGGGTTCTACTGGCCCAAAATGAAAAACAAGCGGTTTCATTGGCTTATATTGGTAACGTAGTGGATGTTTGGGAACGCTTTGATCAGGAAAATATTGAAGTTGCAATCGGTTCTGACCAAACTTCGCTGCATAATCCGTATGCCGGGGGTTATTATCCGGTAGGATTAAACTTTACCAGGGCTAATGAAATGATGGCTGAAACGCCGGATCAATTTAGAGTTTATGTACAGGAATCGTTAAAAAGACAGGCAAAAAGCATCAACAACCATACAGCTAAAGGAACTTATTTTTTTGACTATGGAAATGCCTTTTTGTTGGAGTGCAGCAGGGCAGGTGCCGATGTAATGGCTCCAAATGGTACAGATTTCAGGTATCCATCCTATGTGGAAGATATTTTAGGGCCCCTTTGTTTCGATTATGGTTTTGGCCCGTTTAGATGGGTTTGTACTTCAGGAAATGAAAAGGATCTGGATTTAACTGACCGTATGGCTCAAGAAGTAATGGAAGAGCTAAAGCGAAACGCTCCGGAAGAAATACAACAACAATTGCAGGATAATATTAACTGGATTACTGCCGCCAAAGCAAACAGGTTAGTAGTCGGTTCAAAAGCCCGGATTTTATATGCCGATGCTGAAGGCAGGGCAAAAATTGCGTTGAGATTTAATGAGGCCATTAAAACAGGTAAATTATCGGCGCCCGTAATTTTGGGAAGAGATCATCACGATGTAAGCGGAACGGATTCGCCTTTTCGCGAAACCAGCAATATTTACGACGGAAGCAGGTTTACGGCCGATATGGCCATTCATAACGTGATTGGCGACAGCTTTAGGGGTGCCACCTGGGTTTCGATCCATAATGGCGGCGGTGTTGGCTGGGGCGAGGTAATAAACGGTGGTTTTGGGTTGGTATTGGATGGAACTGAACAGGCTGCCGAAAAATTGCAGAACATGCTCTTTTACGATGTAAACAATGGAATTGCCAGAAGGAGCTGGGCCCGTAATAAAGAGGCCAGGTTTGCCATAGAACGGGAAATGGCACGTACAGCTGATTTAAAGATTACGCTGCCAAATCTGGTTGATGAAGAGATTTTAAACGCGTTAGAAATCTGTTAAATTTTTGTGGGCAAGAAATACACCATGTCATTCTGAACGCAGTGAAGAATCTTTCAAGCTTATAGAGAAAGATTCTTCGTTTCACTCAGAATGACAAACTAAAACCATTTTTTAGAAAAAACTTAACTCACTCCGTGAAAAACTCAATGTACTTTGTGGTAAAAAAAGTTGTAAAAATTAAGTCAATGGCAAAGTAAAATGGAAAACCGAACCCTTACCTTCTTCACTTTCAGCCCATATTCTGCCACCATGCCTCTCTACAATTTCTGCACTTAAATAAAGCCCAATACCAAAACCCGAAATGGTGTGATTGCCCTGTACCCGGTAATAACGTTCAAAAAGTTTTTCAATGTCTTCAGGTCTTATCCCGATGCCTTCATCTTTAATCTGAACTTCAACCTCTGTGTCACTTAAATTACAGCTTATTTCGATAGATGTTCCATTGTCGGAATATTTTATCCCGTTACTGATCAGGTTAGAAATTACGTTGCCGATTTTATCCCTATCTGCATAAATGTCGACCCCACAGGTAGGGTGTAAGATAATCTGATGAGAAGATTGTGAGATATAAGTTTCCTCAATGGTTTCTTTCAACAGGTCATCTAAATTGAAGTTTGTTTTTTCGATCAGTAGTTTGCTGGATTCCAAACGCGATACATTCAAGAAGCCGTTGATCATGGTTGTCATTTTTCTGATCTGGCTGTTTGTTTTTTCCAAAGCCACTATCGCATAATTGTCTTCATCTTTTTTGGCCTTGCGTTGCAAAACCTGTACAAAGCCGTTAATGGCTGTTAATGGTGTTTTTAGTTCATGACTAACCATTCCGATGAAATCATTCTTTCGGAGTTCATCCAATTTTTGCTCCGTGATATCGATAAAGAGTCCAGAATATTCTGTTATATGGCCATGCTGATCTACAAATACCCTTCCTGTTGTCCTAATCCATTTTTCTTCGCCTGTAGTTAAATTGGTTATCGGATATTCATTGTCGCTTGAAGAATGACTATTTAATGCATTTGCAAAAGACTTTTTCAATTCATTATGATAGTCGGCATGGATTGCGCTCATAATGTCGCTCGTTTTAGCGGGCTCGTCAAGTGGTAAGCCGAGCAGGGTTTTCACAAATCCCGATACCGTAATTTCAAGTGTTTTAGGATCGATGCTCCAGGTGCCCATTTTTCCGGTATCAATGGCTTGAAGCAACCGTTCCTCGCTATCGGCTAACTTTTGGGTATATTGAATCAGGTCTTCATGTGTTTGTGCGAGTTCTTCATTGGTTGCTGCCAATTCCTCATTTGCCGCTGCCATTTCGATGTTGATATCCTGCAGCTCTTCCTGATGGAGTTTTCGTTCGGTAATATCCGGACTTACCGTAGCAATCGCCGTTATTTGACCTGTTTCCTGATCTTTTATGGCAAAACCACTCCATTCAATCCAAAAAGGATTTCCTGTTATTTCGTTCCAGAAGCGGATTTCCTGTTTAAAGTCAATGCCTTGTAAAACTCCCGATAAAAGCTCTTCAGCTGTGAGGCTGTCAGCAGGGAAAATAACCTCCAGCATGTTTCGGTTAGTAATGTTTTCCCAACCTAACTTTCTTAATCCTGCAGGATTTAAGTATTGGATAGACATGTCTAAACCAATCAAAGCGATAAATTCTGAACTGGCTTCGATGAGTTTATTCAGATTTAAACGCTCCAGTTCGATTAATTTTCTTTCCGTAATATCAATACACGAACTGATATAACCTGCAAAAGATCCATCGGCGTGGAAACGTGGTGGACCACTGGTAAGCAGCCATCGGTAATCGCCTTTTTGAGTCAGTACCCTAAACTCTCCGGTAAACGGCTTTTTATCGCGAAGGGCTGAAAGGTAAATATCCAGATACCGGTCCCGATCTTCGGGATGGATCAGGTCAGCCCAGCCGAAAGCGAGCAGGGCATCCATTGATCTGCCCGTTAAGTTTGTCCACGGTTTATTAAAATAAATCGCATTTCCAAACTCGTCGCCAACAGTAATGAAAATGTCAGTTCCCTCTGCCATGGTTTTGAAGCGTTTTTCACTTTCAGACAGTTGGTTAAACCTTTCTGCAACCCTTAATTCCAGTTCGTTATTTAACACATGTAATGTTTCCTGTGTTTCCTGTAATTCTTCGTTTGTGGCCACCAGTTCTTCATTGGTAGCTGCAAGTTCTTCTACTGTGGCCGCTAGCTCCTCATTCAGTACCTGTTCCCGCTGTAAAGCCTCATCTTTCTGCTGCTCCCTTTCTATAGCCTCACGCCTTAATACGCGCTCGCTTACATCAACCGCCGTATGTAAAATACAGATGGTTTTGCCTTCATCATTTTTGATTGCCCGGTATTCAAAATCAAAATAAAAGGTCTTTAGCTCCCCGTCAATAATCAGGTCTGCTGCTGTATCCTTTCCTGAAATGACAAGGCCTTCCAGCCAAACCTTCCTGAACATCTCAATAAAAGGCTGTCCTTTTAATTCAGGCAGGGCATCTTCGAGCGATTTTCCGATTACATTTCTGTCTTTGCCCCAAATTCTGAGCATCGCGTCATTTGCAGTCTGTATAATGGCCGTTTCTCCTACATGAACTGCGGTTGCGGTATGGGTATAATTAAAAACTTCTATTAATTGATCATTACTTAAAAAAGGACTGGACTGGCTCATTCTGGATTTTTACGGCGTGATCTAAAATAATTATTTACTTAAGTTTCAAAATAAACAAAACCTAAGCAGGATTTTCCAATGTAGATTATATACTAACCATAACCTCTTTAAAAAGGTTTTTGATTAAATGAATTTCTGATGCATATTGGGTATTTTTTCTACAACCAAAGTACAAAGTGTTGGTGAGTTTAGACGTACCTTCCCAGATTACCTTTATTTTTTCATCCTCAACTTCTTTTTTGCAAAGAAAGTCGGGGATAATGGCCAGGCCTTTCCCCGCTGACAGGCAGCGGACAATCGAATTAAGGTTAGGTACAATGTAGTTTGGGCGGAAATCGGCGTGCTTGCCAAAGTTAAGTTGCCAAAAACGTAACAGGTGTTCCATGTCTCCGGCAGTACCATACCATTTTTGCTGTTTTAACCAGGTCTCCATTCCTGAGAGATTTTTCTTTTTAACCAACGCATCAAAAGCCTGTACATCAGTTTCTGTTCCACCTACTAAAACAATGGTTTCTGAAGAAAAGGCTTCATGTTCTACATTTGGCGAATTGCCTTTTTGTGGAGTGATAATAAGGTCTAAAATACCTTTATCCAACTGGTCTAACATCTCTGGATATTCTCCAAAACGGATAATGACATTAAACGGAAGCGTAGAAATATATTGCTCAAGTGTAATCTGAAAAGTTTCGAAACACATGCCCACGCTGATGGTTGGAGTATGTTTCTCCGTACTTTTCTGGAAATGTTTTTCTGCATCTTCCAGTTTGGTTAAAGGTTCTACAATAAAATTGTATAGTACTTTTCCCTTTTCCGTGGGAATCATTTTCCTGCCCGTTCGCTCGAACAGTTTATAACCCACGTAGCTTTCTAAAGAGCTTAAATGTAAACTTACCCCAGGCTGAGAAATAAACAGATTCTCTGCTGCACCGGTTAAGGTTCCTGTTTTATAAACTGCCTTAAAACTTCTGTACCACTCTAAATTAACCAAAACTAAAACTATTATAATTATGATACAAAGGTATAAATTAACTTATTTTAATGATACTTTATATTGCAATAATTTTGTGCCAGTAAATAGCAAAGACAAAATGACAAAAATATTCATCATCAACGGCGGACAAAAATTTGGTCATTCCGGTGGCAGATTTAACGAAACAGTAGCCAATGCTACTGTAGATTTCTTCTCTTTACAAAAGGGATTTGAAATCAAAACAACTAATATCAATCATGAGTATAATCCGAAAGAAGAAGTAGCTAAGTATGTTTGGGCTGACATTGTAATTTATCACACTCCGATCTGGTGGTTCCAGTTGCCGCATGGATTTAAAAAGTACATCGATGTGGTATTTACTGAAGGGCATAAAAATGGGATTTACATTAGCGACGGGCGGAAAGCTGATCATCCAACCCGGAATTATGGTACAGGTGGCATGTTGCATGGTCGGAAATACATGATTACATCATCATGGAATGCGCCCAAAGAAGCATTTACCTTGCCCGGAGAATTTTTTAAGGAAACCAGTGTGGATGATGGTGTCTTGTTCGGTTTCCACAGGATGAATGCCTTCACCGGGATGGAACAAATACCAGGAATTCATTTTCATGATGTAGAAAAGAATGCAGATATTAGGACTGCACTTAAATTGTATCAGGAACATTTAAATCAGATTTTTTAAATACAGTAATATATGAGCATTTATTTAACAGCGATAGTTAAAAGCAAAAAAGAAACCGTGGATGAACTAAGAGCCATGCTGCTGAATATGGTTGCAAATTCGCGTACCGAGGAAGCTTGCATTCAGTACGACCTGCATGAGGCAGGAGATACTAATACGTTTATTTTTCAGGAGGAATGGAAAGACCAGGCAGGTTTGGATCTGCATAATAAGCAGCCTTACCTCTTAGGTTTTGTCGCGCAAGCCAGTCGGTTGACCGATGAGATTGTGATCTATAAAACAGAAAAGTTAGCCTGATTATCCTTTACTATATTTAGTAGTTAAGGAAGAGCCTACGGAAGCAATTACAACAAAAGCAACAGCAAAACGCTCTTTTAAGCTGAGGTATTCCTGTAAAAATACAAGTGCTGCTAAAGAGGCCATAGCAGGTTCAAGACTCATTAAAATACTAAAAGTACGAGGCGGAAGCTGCTTAAATGCTTTCATTTCTAAGGTGAAGGGTATGGCGCTTGAAAGTAGTGCAAGTGCCGCTCCCAATCCCATTAATTTAGGATTCAACGTGCTCAAACCACCGCCATAAATGCCGAAAGGCAAAATGACGAGGGTAGCAAATAACATCCCGATAGCAACGGCATCGCCTCCTTTCATCATTTTGGAAATTCTACCACCTAAAATAATATAACCAGCCCAGAAAACACCGGCCAAAAGTGCCAGCAGTACGCCGGTTAAATTGAGTCCGGTACCCGTCCAGGGGGTAATTAATATGATGCCAGTGGCAGCAAGTACCACCCAAAGAAAATCAATAGGTTTTTTTGAACCGAAAATGGCAACCCCAAGCGGACCAACAAATTCTAAAGTTACTCCCAAACCGATCGGGATTCGTGCTATGGCCATGTAAAAAACCATATTCATTACTCCTAAACAAACGCCGTACAGGATCACGTATTTCCATTGTTTCGCATTTAATTGATAGAGGTTTGGCCTAAAGGCAAGCAGTAAGATTAACGCTGATAAACCAATACGTAAAGATGCGGTTGCAGCAGCTCCAATTTGCGGAAAAAGGCCTTTTGCAATTGCCGCCCCACATTGTACACTGATGATAGACAGTAAAACAGCAGGTACCGGCGGAATATTGATTTTGCTTTTCATCCAGGGATGTGTAAATGAGGCGCAAAATTAGGGAATTATAAGCTGCCGGAGGTCTAAAATCAAAAAAGGAGAATCAGATTACGCTGTTTCTCCTTCGATTATAAGCTGAGTTTTATCAACAGAACAGTTCCTGTTCATCCCGGTTTTCAGTAGGAATTTTCTTTAAAAAATCGTCAAATGCCGGCCCCTCATTATCCGAATATGTTCCGTAAGCATCCAGTACATACCCAATATTTTTTTCTCTATCCTCTATCAGATATAATACTGAATTGTCGGCAGGGTCAGAATCTCCTTCAAAACGATAAGTTTTAACAATTGTCAAATCTTCGGGTTTATAAATTTTTCCGAGTGATTTACTTTGCATCTTACCGTGATCAGACATTTTTAATTCGTTATCTTTTCCTTTCAGCCTCAATTTTTCCAAAATTTGACTTAAAGTGTTCATTTCATTTGGCTGTTCCATAGTTGTACTATTTTATAGTGATTAAACAAGTGGCGTGCAAAATGGTTTTGCCATCATTCTTTTTAAACCAAACTAAATGATTGTCCGTCTGTTCTTCATTAAACTAAAATCTAATCATATGAAAAAATACTTTTTAAGCTTAGCAATTGCTGGTATTGCGGTTGTAAGTGCTTGTACCAAAACCGATAAAGAAATTGCTCAGGCCACTTTGACTGAAACGGCAGACAATACGAAAACCATTGGAACAGCAAAGTTTTATGAATTGAGTGACGGGAAAATTAAGATGGATATTGAAATGAATTTTGCGGCACGCGCCGACAGCAATGTGGCGGTACACTTTCACGAACATGGCGATTGTGGCAACATGGGCGAAAATACCCACGGCCACTGGAACCCAACTAAAGAGGCCCACGGCAAATGGGGATCGGCAGCGTACCACAGTGGCGATATTGGCAACATCAAGTTAGATGGTAAAGGCCATGCCACACTTTCGGTTACTACGGATAGATGGAGTGTTAAAGATGGCGATATTAAAAATATTATTGGCAGGGGAATTATCGTGCATGGGGGTACGGATGATTATACCACGCAACCAACGGGTAACTCAGGACCACGGGTGGGCTGTGGGGTTATCGAAGCAGTGAAATAATTTGCGTTAAAAAATCGGTCATTACTGACCTTTCTCAAGCGGTTAAATTTTTAGCCGCTTTTTTTATGCAATTTGGCGAGCCTTGTCATCATTATTAAAAAACCTAAATCATATGGCAACGCTAAACGAATCTCAAAGCGGCAAGGCTGCAAAAGGAAGAACCAAAAAAGTAACACCAAGGGTAGATCTTACTGCAATGGTAGATCTCATGTTTTTATTGACCACATTTTTTATGCTCACCACAACGCTGAGCCAGTTAAATGCTGCCGATATTGCTAAGCCAGATAAAACGGATATTAATATCAAAGCAAATTTTCCCGAATCGCGCACCATGACTATTGTATTGGGTAAAAATAATAGGGCCATTTCTTACATGGGTACTATTGAAAAGGCCAATATGAAAGTAATGCCTGTTGCAGATCTACAAAAAGAAATTATGGCGAATAAGCTACTGGTTGCAGCTTCCCATCAGAACAATCCATCGAAGCATATGATCGTGATCATCAAGCCAGGCAAAACTGCCAGATTTCAAAATTTTGTTGATGCAGTTGATGAGATGAAAATCGCAGATATTAAATCATACAGCATAGATGATGAGCATTTCGATGATAAGGAGTTATTGTTTATGAAAAATAATGGACTTTAATGTTTTAGTGTAGTTTTGGATATTTGTGGTGTTTGGATGTTACCATCCGACACAAAATCGGCATAGTAAAGAGAAAAGTTAAATATTGTTTGTTGTTTTTTGGAAAGCAGTGGCAGTAGCTTTTTTTAATGTCCGTCCTGCTTTTTGCTTGTAGTCCCGATTAGAAAAAAATCGGGAGCTACCGCTTCAATCAGGTTTGGATAAGTCAGGTTTTTACAAGTATTATTCGTGGTATTGGATGTTGGCATCCGACCCAAAATCGGCATAGTAAAGAGAACAAGTTAAATATTGTTTGTTGTTTTTATGGAAAGCAGTTGCAGTAACTTTTTTTAATGTCCTCCTGCTTTTTGCTTGTAGTCCCGATTAGAAAAAAATCGGGAGCTACCGCTTCAATCAGGTTTGGATAAGTCAGGTTTTTACAAGTATTATTTGTGGTGTTGGATGTTACCATCCGACACAAACACCTGCTTAACTTAGCAGGACTTTCGGAACCGATAGATGCGGAGCCCTGCTTTTCCAAAAACATAGTGGTTTTTCTGCTGCTTGATGGGCCGCCAAACATGAAAACAAAAGAGGCGTTCTGCCATATTGCAAAACGCCTCTTTGTATAATTTAATTCGAAAAATTAAATTCCGAAAGCTGCTTTAACCTGATCTACGTAATCTAATTTCTCCCAGGTAAACAACTCAACTGATACGGTTTTTTCTTCGCCGTTTGGCGTTCTGAAAGTTTTGGTCACTGTTTCTGGTGTACGGCCCATGTGTCCGTAAGCAGCAGTTTCGCTATAAATTGGGTTTCTTAATTTTAAACGTTGCTCAATAAAGTAAGGGCGCATATCAAAAATCGATTCTACAATTTTAGCAATCTCTCCATCCGTTTTACCTACTTTACCTGTTCCATAAGTATTGATGTAAATACCCATTGGTTTAGCCACACCGATTGCATATGATACCTGAACCAAAATTTCATCAGCAATGCCAGCAGCCACTAAATTTTTAGCGATATGACGGGTAGCATAAGCCGCACTTCTATCTACTTTACTTGGATCTTTACCAGAGAAAGCGCCACCCCCGTGTGCACCTTTACCACCGTAAGTATCAACAATAATTTTTCTACCGGTTAAACCCGTATCGCCATGCGGACCGCCGATTACAAATTTACCGGTTGGGTTAATATGGTACTCAATCTGATCATTAAATAAATGCGCATACTGCGGATTGTTTTTGATGATGCGAGGGATTAAAATATTAACCAGGTCAGTTTTGATTTTGGCCAGCATGCCGGCTTCTTCATCAAAATCATCATGTTGTGTAGAAATTACAATCGCATCAATGCGAACAGGTTTGTTGTTATCATCGTATTCTAAAGTCACCTGACTTTTAGCGTCCGGGCGTAAATAAGTGATTTCATTATTTTCGCGACGTAAAACAGCAAGTTCCTGTAATAATTTATGCGAAAGGTTTAATGCCAAAGGCATATAATCTTCAGTTTCATTTGTAGCATAACCAAACATCATACCCTGATCGCCCGCGCCCTGTTCTTCTTTACTGTTTCTATCTACACCCTGGTTGATATCTTGCGACTGCTCGTGTATGGCAGATAAAATACCGCAAGAGTTGGCCTCAAACATGTATTCGCTTTTGGTGTAACCAATTTTCTTGATTACATCGCGCGCAATCTGCTGTACATCTAAATATGTTTTAGATTTCACCTCACCCGCCAAAATAACCTGACCCGTAGTAACCAAAGTTTCGCAAGCTACTTTTGATTCTGGGTCGAAAGCCAAAAAGTTGTCAATTAATGCATCCGAAATTTGATCGGCGATTTTATCTGGGTGACCTTCAGAAACAGATTCTGATGTAAATAAATATGACATTTATTAAATAATTAATGATAAATAAACAAATTTATGATTGCCAAACCCCTTGGAAACAGGTATTGAAATGATTGAAAGGAGGCATTAGCAATTTTTTTAAGTGGTTGCAATCCGGTCCCGCGGTATCGGGATAGCAAATCAATCCACTTTTTACTGCGGCAAAATTAGCATATTTTCTTTATTTCAAAAATTATAGATTATTTTGTGCACTCAATCTTACACTTTGCACACAAAGATCAATATTCTCTTTATCATAAACCCCGTCTCCGGTGGGAGGGGGAAACGGCGTATCCCCGATTTTATAGATAAATATTTAAATAAGGAAAAGTTTAGTCCAAATTTCGTTTTTAGTGAATATGTGGGGCATGCCAGCGAATTGGCAGATGAAGCGGCTACAAAAAACTTTGATGTAATTGTTGCTGCGGGTGGCGATGGTACCATAAATGAAGTGGCTACAAAAGTATTAAAGCACCAGAAAATTTTAGGGATTTTGCCGCTGGGATCAGGTAATGGCCTTGCCCGCTTTCTGAATATTTCCAAAAACTTAAGGTACGCGCTTTCCATCATCAATGATTTTAAGATCGATAAAATTGATACGGCCGAGTTTAATAAAAAATGTTTTTTCAACCTGGCCGGAATGGGCTTTGATGCTCACCTGAGTGCTGTTTTTTCGAAGGATAAAAAACGCGGGTTATCCGGCTATGTAAAACTGGGATTTAAGGAGGTTTTTAATTATAAGCCGCAACTTTATCAGCTGGATATTGATGGTAAAACTTATAGCCGGAAAGCCTTTGCTATTAGTATTGCCAATTCATCTCAATATGGAAATGATGTGTACATCGCACCAAATGCATCAGTAAAAGATGGATTATTGGATGTTTGCATTATTAAACCTTTCCCCATAATAAAATTACCATTATTGGGTTATGTAATGTTAAATGGTAAAGCCGAAACATCTGATATGATCGAGATTATTAAAGGGAAAAACATTAAAATCATAAGAGAAATGGCCGGTGCGGTGCATGTTGATGGGGAGCCTTTACAGATGGGCGCTGAGATTGAAGCTATTATTAATCCACTCTCGTTAAAGGTAATTGTTCCTTGAGTGTAGCGCTAAGCGTAAAGCGGTTGGCGGAGATGATCGATTGATCAACCATTAACCAATGAACCAGGTTAGCGTTGAGCGTTTGGAGTTTGGCGTCAATTACCGATTTAAACAATTAACCCAAATGAACCAATGGCCAGTGAACTAATCGACACTCATCCATCTTACATCTCTCATATTACATTTATAACCATGAAATCGAAGAAAAATAGTTTAAGCGACCTTGGTGGAATTATGTATTCTACCAATCCGGAGTTCGAATACGAAGAAGAAGTTGATAATACCGTTACTTTGCCAAACAATCAGCAGGATTTAAGGGTGATGCTGGATAAAAAGAACCGTGGAGGTAAGTCCGTGACGTTAATTACTGGTTTTCGAGGGCGTTCAGAAGATTTAGAAGTGCTGGGCAAAATGCTGAAGACCAAATGTGGTGTAGGTGGCTCTGTTAAAGATGGCGAAATCATGATCCAGGGTGATGTGCGCGATAAAGTGATGGGTATTCTGCAAAAGGATGGTTATAAGGTGAAAAAGGCCGGGGGATAATAGTTGTCATCCTGAGGGATAATTTATGATATAAAAATCAATATGATTGACGTTTTTTCCTTCGCACAATTCTTGCCTCGGCTCACCGCCGCCGAAGGGCTCTTACTTTTTGGCATCAAAAAGTAA
>Ga0182006_1000195_pt1 | contig 62545 bp, 51 predicted proteins | sample Sormic07211104_1_FD_123022 | JGI IMG/M metagenome (GOLD analysis project Ga0182006, IMG submission 123022) | Rhizosphere microbial communities from Sorghum bicolor, Mead, Nebraska, USA - 072115-104_1 MetaG | ecosystem: Host-associated > Plants > Roots > Rhizosphere | place: USA: Nebraska...
CACAACCATAGATCAACAGTATCTGATCACGGGAAGCAGTATTCAAAGCAGTAAGCTTCAGGCTGAAGGCAGTAAGCAGAATAACGGCTACGATTTTCATTTAGTCAAACTCAACCAGCAGGGCGAACAGGTCTTTGAAAAGTATTTCTCAGGAAATAACCACGACTATCTTTCTGCTTCCATAGCCACTCAGGAAGGAGGATTTCTTTTGGCCGGGACAAGTTATTCCTCAAAAGGTCTGGATAAAAAAGAAGACTCCAAAGGCGGCTCCGACATCTGGCTGATAAGGCTTAATGAATTTGGGGATGAACTCTGGCAGAAAACTTTGGGATCAGCATCCGATGAAGAAGCAAGATCAGTCATTCAGACGACAGATCTGGGATTCTTTGTAGCCGGGAATGTCCCCCTTCGACAGGCTCAGGGTACTACTAAAGGTTATGGTTCCAAAGATATTTTGGTTGTAAAGCTTGATAAAGATGGAAAAGAAATCTCTCAATCTGTTTTAGGCGGAAAAGGTCTGGATGAAGTTGAAAAGATGATTCCCACCAAAGATGGAGGTGCCTTGCTAGGGATCTATTCCAGAAGCACCACAGGCGGCTCAAAGAAAACCGAAAACTTTGGAGAAGGAGATTACTGGGTGATCAAGCTTGACAAAACCGGAAAAACTGAATGGGAAAAGAACTATGGAGGAAAAGCAGATGATCATCTGAGAACACTAGCTTTAACTTCGGCAGGATATTTAATTGGTGGCGAATCCAGATCCGAGAGATCAGGAAACAAAACGGTTGGAATAGAAGAAGGCACCGATCTGTGGTTAATCTCTTTAAATGAAAGAGGCGAAGAGATCTGGCAGAAATCCTACAATTTTGGGAACCGGGATATTCTGATGGGAACAAGTGTTATTCAGAGCCAGGATTCAGGAGCCAGGAACCAAGACCTGACCAAAGGAATTTTACTTGGAGGTTACACTCAGGCAGAAGGAAGGATTGAGAACAATGACGAGACTTTTTGGATGTTGTACCTGGATCAGGATGGCAATGAACAGTGGAGAAAATACGTGAAGGGAGACAAGAGACAAAGAGAGGAGAGACTTTCGGATATAAAACTCAACAGGGACGGTTCCATTATTCTGGCAGGAACAAGTGCGGAGGAACTTGGAAAAGAGAACTGGAAGATCGTGAAGCTGGGAGATAAGCAGCTTGACCAACTGATTGAAAAGCAGGACATCAAGATCTATCCTAATCCGGTATCAGACTATGCTTATGTGGAAATAGGCTTTGAGTTTAAAGAGGCTGATATTATGCTGTATGATATGGGAGGAAGACAGCTTCAGAGCTTAAAAACTAAGAATAAAGTAACGAAGATCAATACCCAGAATCTGATTCAGGGGGCTTATCTGGTGACGATAAAAACGGATACGAATAAAACGGCGAATGCTAAATTGATAAAAAAATAAACATAAATAATGAAAAAAATCTACATGTGTCTTATAAGCCTGGTAGGCTTATTTGGTCATCTCCAGGCACAGCACCAGTTTCAGGGTGTTAACTTTGGAGATACCGCCAATCCGGTGCCTTCGCTCGCTTCCCTTGCCGGGCATACAGATACGCCGCCATCAGTAGCGGTGGGTATACCTGAAATTTCCGTACCACTGATGAGTCTTTCAGGATATGGAGGATCGAATTTTGGTTTGCAGCTGAGCTATAATCCAACAGACGTTTCTTCAGACGATGCAGCAGGCGAAGTTGGAGCAGGCTGGTCTATGTTCAAGGGCGGGGTGATCTCAAGAAAAATCAACGGGATTATGGTGGATGAAGCGTTTCAGAATGCAGCAAGCGCTCATTATGAAAAAAATGTCTTCGATGATGAATACTATTACAGCCTTCCCGGGTTTTCGGGGAAATTTAAAATAGAAAGAAACATTGAGCAGAATACTTTTCGTCTTGTGGATCTTACCCCTCTTAACCACGTCAAAATAGCCTATACCCAACAGAATAATACCGCTACACTGGTTATAGACTCCTTTACCATTACGGACGATGATGGAAGCACCTATTATTTTAATGATTATTCTACAGCAGCCGTTTATGATAGTTTTTATGATGAAAAAGGGCTTTGGGGATGGGAATACAAATCAGCCTTTTTCCTGACCAGAATTACCAATGCCGATGGTGTGGAAACCGCAAATTTTACCTATCAGAAAAATACAAAGTACGATACTGATAATACAACATTGCTTTATAAAAGCTGCCAGCTTCAGAAAATAAATACTGCTCTTGGAAATATTGAGATCATTTATGATTACGACCAGACCCTGGAAAAAACCATGAATGACCCTTACAGCATTAAAAAAGTAATGTTGAATAATTTTTACGGTAAAGTGGCGGAATATACCTTTGAGTATTCCTATCCTTTCCCTTCAAATCCTGGGGATGCTACCTACAAAAAAAGGCAGCTGGATAAAATAAAGAAAATGGACGGGCAGAATATCCTTGAAGAGACTGCATTTCTTTATAATCCTCTCAACCTGGAGGCTTCGCCAGGCGGATCCTGTCAGGGAAGTGTACCCGTTAATCCATCCGGTGTTCTTAACAAGATTATTTATCCTACAAAAGGCACTATCCAGTATGAATATGAAAATTCAGAGACCTATACTGATAAAAGCTCAGCAGCCTACCTGGAATCCCTGACCCTGGATTATACAGATCCATGTACACAGCAGCAACAGGAGTTTTTAAATTTCAGCTTTGACACCCATCAGACCCTGACTTATTCCTTCACTATCCCTGGGGATTCCTCAAAGAAAAAAACATTCTGGGTAAACTATGGCGAAGTTTATACCTCAATTGACCCTAATACCGGAGAGCCTATTCTCCTTCCTCCCGTACCTGAGAATAAAAGGATCACCTATACCCTGAAAAGAGGGACTGAGGTACTGACCACCAACCAGAAAGGAAGCGGGATAAAATTTTATAACTATCCCGGTCAGTATACCGTCACCGCCAATGTACCGATGCAGAACGGGCAGGTTAATTTTGGGCTGATAGAAGTCGTGGCAAAACCAGGACCTTACCGTAATGCAAATCCACAGGCTTCATACAGAATCCGCTCCATCAAAAGATACAATGACCTGAACAGCAGTACCCCGGTAAAAGAAATTTCTTACAATTATGATGATTTTTCCATTCCAAACGCTTCAAGTGGCTATACTTCCCAAGACAGCAGAATCATGTTTAAAAATGTAAAAGTAACAGATGGTTCAGGAAACGGATATGCAAAATACTTCTTCAAACTGGATAAGGATTATCCATCGTATCAGACTACGGTAGGTGGCAATACCGTTAATTTCCAGCCTTACTACAACCTTTTAAGATCAGGAATCCTGGAGAAAAAAGAAATGTATAGTGAGACCAACCAGCTTCTGGGAAAAGATGATTATCAGTACACATTTGGTATTGCAGACAATCTTGATTATCAGACTGATGAAGGATTTTATTCCAAAACTGCATTTATCAGCCAGACAAAGAGCACATCCATAGCTTACCCTTCAGGATCTGCAGCATCTTTCCTGCAAACTTCAAGCGAAAACAATGTAAGGTCGGATAATTACAAACCTTCTTATTCAAAAACTACAGCTGCGGACGGAACGGTGACTGAAAGCTTTTATAAATATGCCCAGGATAAAAACCTCACCAAGCTGCTGGCTGCTAATATGACAGGTATACCGGTAGAAACAGAAGTAAAAGAAGAGGGTAAAACCATCGGGAAATCTGAAACCAGATTTGATCATTCAGCTAATGTATACCCCAGCTCCGTAATCGGCTACAACAGGCAGACCCAGGGTCCTTTTACCGCTTCCACACTGGATGTCTATGACAACAAAGGGAATCTGGTACAGGTAACCGGGAAAAGCGGAGTTCCGGCCACAACGATCTGGGGATATTACCAGACCCTGCCTATTGCTGTTATCTCAGGAGCCTCCTATTCCCAGGTAGCCTCCCTTTCTACAGTGACCGCTGCCATAGCCGCTTCCAATGCGGATCGTGACAATCCGGCTAACGAACCTGCGCTTATACAAGCCCTGGAAAACCTTAGAAAAGATCCTGCCCTGAAGAATTTCGGTGTTACAGCAACCACGTATGATCCTCTGGTAGGAGTGACAAACTCCATTTCTGCGAACGGAATCAGAACCGTCAATATCTATGATAATGCAGGTCGATTGATCCGGGTAAAGGACGCAGACGGAAAAACCTTGCAGGAGAACCAGTACAACTACAAACACTAGTGAATGATGAATGAAGAATTAAAAATTAAAAATAAGAATGTGCTGAAAGATAAAAGTTTTACATTCAGTATTCATATCGTTGAGCAATACAAGAGGTTAACAGAATCCAAAGAGTTTGTCATGTCAAAACAGTTATTGCGTAGCGGAACAGCCATTGGCGCATTAATCCGTGAAGCAGAATTTGCCCAAAGCAGGGCAGACTTTATCAGCAAGCTGTCTATTTCGCTTAAGGAAGCTAACGAAACCTGTTACTGGCTTGAACTTCTGCATGGTACACATTATATAGATGCGGAACGTTTTGAGAAATCATCCAAATACATCAATGAGCTTATCAGCATGCTGGTATCAAGCATCAAAACCTCAAAATTAAAACTGAACAAATGAATACAGATAATGAAAAAATAAAAATGATTAATGAAAAATCAGGGATAAAAATAAAAAGTGAAAAACTAAAAACTAAAAATTATTTTTCACTCTTCACTCTTCTCTTTTCATTAACCATCTCCGCGCAAACAACTCCCAGTACCACCGAGAACTATATCTATACCAAAAACTGTCTGGATGGAGACTGTATTAAAAAGTCAGAATCTGTTCAGTATTTTGACGGATTAGGAAGACCCGTTCAAAGCGTTGCCATCAAAGCTACACCGCTTGGAAGAGACGTTGTCGTTCCTATAGAATATGATGCAAAAGGGAGGCAGGCCAAAAGCTACCTTCCTGTTCCCCAACCGGGCACGGCGAACGGAGCCATCTATACCAATCCGCTGGCCAATGCCCCTTCCGCCGGATACGGAAGTGAAAAGATCTATGCTGAAAAACGCTATGACGACCTGTTTACCACAAGAGTAAGCCAGGTTGTTCCGGCAGGAACCGCCTGGTCCCAGAAGCCCGCCAATATGGCCTATGGTACCAACGCAGCTAATGAAGTAAAAAAATATGGGATCACAACAAGCTGGATAGAAGGGAGAACAGAGTCAGGGATTTCCTTCTCAGCTTCCTATGCTACGAACCAGCTGATGAAAACCTCCGTTACCGATCCGGATGGAAACATCACCACGGAATTCAGGAATGGCAAAGGACAGACCATACTGGTGAGAAAAAATGACGGCACCCAGAATGTAGATACCTATTACCTTTACAATGAATATGGCCAGCTGGTCTATGTGATTCCGCCATTGGCGGTGGGCACTTCGGCTCCTGATCAGACGATGCTGGACAAGCTTTGCTACCAGTACCGTTACGACGGATTGGGAAGACTGGTAGAGAAAAAGGTTCCGGGGAAAGGCTGGGAATATATGCTTTATGATAAACAGGACCGTTTAGTAGCTACTCAGGATGCCAATCTGAGAGTGAAAGGACAGTGGCTGTATACAAAATATGATCAGTTTGGGAGAATTGCCATTACAGGGATAGGAACTGGAGCGGCAAGAAGCACTGAACAATCTGTTGTAGACGGGTATGATTCCAATAATGTAAACAGGTTAAGCGCGGCCCTTTTTGAAAGACAGGGAATGAATGTATATTATGGAAACCAGGACAGTACCTATCCGAATTCTACCAAATGGGTCACCTTATTATCCTTAAATTATTACGATACCTATCCGGGATATGATTTTAATCCTGCTTTTCCTACCACCATATTGGGAGAGCCGGTGATTACCGATACACAGAATGCTCCGGTGAATACCCAGGCGATGCCTACCCTGAGCCTTGTAAAGAATATAGAAGATGATAACTGGACCAAAAGCTATGTCTATTATGATAAAAAAGGAAGGGCATTAGGCACGTACAGCATTAATCATTTGGGTGGATACACCCGAACAGAATCGGAGCTGGATTTTGTGGGGATGGCCAAACAGACCAAGGTCTATCACAAGAGACTGAACATGGATACAGAAAAGGTAATCTCCCAAAGCTTTGATTTTGACAATCAGAACCGGGTAACCAGGCACCGTCATCAGGTAGACAGCGGTCCTGTGGAACTGTTGGCGGAAAATACCTATAATGAGCTGTCACAGCTTTCCAATAAGAAAGTGGGGGGCGGACTTCAAAGCATCGATTACCAGTATGACATCCGTGGTGCGCTGACCAAAATCAATGATCCGGCTGCACTTGGAAACAAACTTTTCGGTTATGAGCTGAAGTATTTTAATCCCCAGAATACCTCTCAGGGTTCTACAGGGAAATACAACGGCAATATTACGGAAGTGACCTGGAAAACAGCTTTAGATCAGGTTTTAAAACAGTATAATTACCAGTATGATGGTCTGAACAGGCTAAAAAAAGGAATCTATTCTGAACCGGCGGCTTCTGTACCGCAAAACGGATTCTTTGATGAAACCTTAGCCTATGACCTGAACGGAAATATCACCTCTTTGCAGAGAAATGGGAAAAGCAGCTCAGGAACAGCACAGCTTATTGATGATCTTACCTATAATTATACAGGAAATAAGCTCAATACCGTTACTGATGCCTCAGGAAACTACAGTGGCTATCCTGATACCTCCGGGAACACCATTTCCTATGATGATAACGGGAATATGAAGGATCATAAAGATAAAGGGATTTTACAGATTGATTATAACTTTTTGAACCTTCCTGATTATGTGAAATTTGATAAGACATACATACCAAGAACTATTGATGGTGATTCTAATGTAAATACCCAGTATACATACAGGGCAGATGGCACAAAGCTTAAAAAGATCTATACTTATGGTTCTAAACAAAATTTGGAAACCACTAAAATAACAGAATATGTAGATGGTTTTCAGTATGAAATTGCATATACAGGATTTAATACTAAACCTGTTATAAAGTTTGTTCCTACTGCTGAAGGCTATTACAATTTTGAAAATAATAAGTATATTTACAGCTATACAGACCATTTGGGAAGTGTGCGTTTAAGCTACTCCAAGAACCTGAATGGCAGCGCAGAAGTTCTTGAAGAAAACAATTATTATGCATTCGGTTTAAGGCATAGTGCAGGAATGGTTCCGACAGCCAATGCGGCTTACAATTACCAATATAACGGTAAAGAGCTACAGAAAGAAACCGGTTGGGGAGATTACGGAGCGAGAATGTATATGGCGGATATTGGCCGATGGGGCGTAATAGACCCACTGGCAGAGCAAATGAGAAGATATTCTCCGTATAATTATGCCTTTAACAATCCTGTAAGCTTTATAGATCCGGATGGGATGGCACCAAGACAGTTTGCAATGGCTGGTGATGGATTCGGTAATGTGGATGTAAGTTCTGGAGGGACCAATCCAAACTGGTTGGGATTAGGTGTTGGAGGCAATCCATATTACGACTATTTAGGAACTTTAGGAAGTCAGCCTTTTGGTGATGATGGAAGCGGTAACGGAAGCAATAACGAAGACATTGGAATTTCCTTACCAAATAATGACGGGCTACATTTCAATGTTCCAGAAGTATTCATCAATGCCAGTGGAAATCTAAGTACATGGAATAAGGAATTTCTAGAAATGAACCAGTATCTTATGATGAGTAAGCTGACAGGAGCATTAATGGAAGCGAACTATGATGCAAACAGCACGAATCTTGGTTGGGGAATCGCTCATTCCAAAGCGTCCCGTGAAGTGGCAGCTGTTGAGAATTTCCTATTTTTAGAACTTCCGGGTTCATTTGTAGGAGGTGAATTTCTAAGTGCAGGATGGAGAGCAGCCAATCTTACCAAATACCTATGTGGTCCTATGGGAAGATTAACCAACGGCCTTATTAAAATCTGCTTCACGGAGGGAACTTTAGTAGCTACAGAAAAAGGTAATAAAAAGATTGAAGATATTAAGGAAGGCGATCTTGTATGGAGCTATAACGAAGAAACAGGCAAAAAAGAGCTTAAAAAAGTAGTTGAGCTTTCTCGCAATACTTCTTCTTCATTGGTGAAAATTTCTGTTAATGGTACGGAAATTACCTGTACGCCGGAACACCCTTTCTATGCAAATGGAAACTGGATTGAAGCCAAAAACCTTAACAAAGGAATGCTTCTTACAACTCTAGACGGAAAAACCTCGCCTGTAGAATCTATTAAATTCTTGGATGAAAAGGTAAAAGTCTATAACTTTGAGGTTGAAGGCAATCATAATTATTATGTTTCTGAGAAAGGGATTTTAGTACATAATAACTGTGAATATACAACAGAGTTTATAAAAGGATTTTATGTAAGAGGTATGACGACGATAGAAAATGGTGTTTATAATAGAACTGTTCAAGGACTTGCTAATTATGAAGGGAAAAGCCTTTTTGAACTTGTTAAGGCATTTGAAGGTCAGGCAAGAGGAGCTGGAGTGGATAAGGTTGTTATAAAAGGTATTGATATTGTAGAAACCAGATTGATGAATGCAAGAGCAGCTGAAATATTGGGATATACATATAAGGAGCTTAGTAAAAACAGTATAGAATTAGTAAAATTTTTAAAATGATAAAAAATGTAAATATTGTCAAATCTAAATTTAAAAGAATTAAGCAAGATTTTTTTAAAACAGATTTATTTGAGGATTTAGAAAACAATGTGCAACAACAATTAAATATGAATATTTCTTATTTAGATAACGAAATGCCTGTTTTAGGATATTTTTCTTCTATTGATAAATTCTGGGTTCTTACCAATTTTAGATTAATTACAAATTTCACAAAAGTTTTGCTTGATGATATTGAAAAAATTGAAATTCCAGAAATTTTTATAGAAGGTAAAAGTAATTACGAGTGTAATAGCATACAAATAATAAAAAAAGATAATACAGATTTTAAATTAAATCTTGAAAACTCAACGTGGTACGCTATATTTAATATATTACAATTTATTATTCGAAAATAAAGTTAAAGAGTAGTTAAGGCTACTCTTTTCTATATATCTAATATTTAAAGTAGATAACCATAATTATTATTTTTCTGAGAAAGGTATTTTGGTGCATAATGATTGCGGTATAAATGCAATTATTGAAGCAATGCCATCTTCTTTGAAACAGTTGAACATGTGTAAAGATTTTGCTGCTAGTTTAGTGGAAAAAATGACGGCACAAGGGCTAAAGGGAGAGGTAGTTGTTTTAAAGTCTGACACAGGGTATATTTGGTCAGAAACCTTAGGGAAAACTATTTCTACAAATGGAGATCATGTAGGAGTGAAAGTAGGTAATATAGTATATGATAACCTGTTCCCAAAAGGAGTACCATATGGACAATGGGCAAGTGACTTAGGAGTAGGATTTCCTGGAATGCGTGCTCCTGTTATAAATCCTTTTTAAATTAATTTATTATGAATATAGAAGAGTTATTATCTCATATTGAAAAAAGACCTCAAATGTATTTTCGTGAAAAAAATGTTTTCTTTTTAGAAACTTTTTTAGGAGGTTTTTTTATAAATGAATATTTTAAAAATAAAGACTTTAAAGATGATTTTAGATCAAATTTTTACGAATGGTTACAGAATAAATTTAATCTTGAAAACAGTATAACTTGGGCTGATTTTATAGATGTATTAAGCAAAAATGAGAACATAAATTCAGTAGATATATTCTTTAGGGAATATCATTTATTTAATAAAGAAAAATAACATGTTACTAATATTCCTTTACTCTTTAGTAGGGGAATATTTTTACATAAAGTAAAGTCTATAATTTTGAAGTAGAAGGCAACCATAATTATTATGTTTCTGAGAAAGGTATTTTGGTGCATAATGATTGTGGACTTCCTCAATTATTTTCAAGAATAGAAAATAATATTATAGGTGGGGAATTCAGATATGCAACTGGAGAATCAATTGAATTTCTTGCAAACCATAATGTAAATGGAAGTACTTTGGAATTAACTGAAATGGCTTTTTATCCAAAAGGAAGTGTTGGAAACGAACTAGCAAATACATTTGGAAATAGACAAATGATTCAAAGTTTTAAGGTTCTTCAAAATTATGCAAGGGAAAATGGATTTACTCAGTTAAGACTTCAATTTCAGAGAGCTGCAAATAGTTCTTCAGCAAATCCAGGTCACGTATTTGATCAACTTATTAAATTATAAAAATTATGAATACAGAATCATTAGAAAAATATAAAGATTACACATTAAATAATATTGAAGATTTAATTTCAATTATGAAAGAAGATGGTTTATCTATGATGCAATCAACGATGTTATTAGTTTTCAAATTTAAAATATCAATTACAGAAGCAGACAATTATATATTAAATTCTAAAGCTTGGCATGATAACAAACAATCTGTAGAAAAATTTAGAGATAATATTTTTGATAATATTAATAAACTCAAAAATTAAATGTAAACAAAAACGATTGTTCTTTTTTGAACAGTCGTTTTTTTATCAGTGGTAGAAAGATTTTACAAAAGGAAGTTGAAATTATAATAATAGATGATATAGTCTATTTAGGTAAAAGAAAATTTGAACTATCCGATCTTCAATCATATAATTTTGACAATGCGGTGTATATTTATAAATTTTCATTAAATTTTACAACAAAAAAAATCAAATTATATATTTCATTAAAGCAGAGCGGACAGTATCTGGAATTAAAGAAATATTTAATAAATAGAATAAGATTGTTAAATATGACATCCACTATTAATAAAATAGAAGAATATAATTGGTATAAAACAAAATCTGCAAAAATATATGGATATATTACTGTTTCTATTTTAATTATCTGGATAATTGTAATGTTTATAAATCCTGAAAAATCCAAATTATCAAATTTGGGATTGTTCTTAATAACCATAGCAGGTCTTTCTCTTATACATTATAAAATTTTTGGAAATAAGCCTACATAAATAGTAGTGATAAAATTGATGAAAATATTAGTAGAAAATCTACATTTTGGTATCCATAAATTTATTTTAATGAACAAATATTATATAATAAATTTTTCTACGAACAAATTGGTTGTATATTCTTTAATAGCATTTTTATTAACGATTTTTTCAACGATCATAACTTCTGTTTACATTAAGGAAACAATTTATCCAGGTTTAGTATTCTTGGTAATTTCTGGAATTAGTATTTTTATTATTAAAAATAATATTTGGAATACATATGAGATTACCCTTGATGAAAATAATATTTATATCAAGAGTAAAAAATATGAACTGAAAGAAATTAAAAAATATGAATTTATTGAAACTGAAAAATTTTATGGGTTTAGATTACGCTTTAACTCAAGTGGGATATTTTTAAATGTTCCCAAGAATAATAGTTTAGAATATATACAATTTAAAAAAGATTTTATCAAAATTGTTAAAAAACATAATCAAAAAGACAGATTAAATAAAATAACTAAATACAATTGGTATAATACAAAAGTTGCAAAAATTTATGGGTACTTGATTACTGCTGTATTAGTTTCGTGGATAACTATAATGTTCATATACTCTGAAAATTTTAAATGGTCTAGATTAGGATTATTTTTAATGGTAGCAGGCGGACTCTTTCCTTTATTAATTAGAATATTTGCTAGAAAATCACACAATGATAAGGAATTATAATCATAACGCTTTTATCAGAAAGTAGTTGCTACCTTATTTAGAGGCAAAAGTTTATACTTCTTATACTCTCTAATTTGAGAGGATTTATAAATTTATTTGAAAAACCCAATCAAAAATGATAAGATTTATAAATTATATTATTTTTCACTTTATTGAATTTCAGAAAAAAGTTGGAAATAGAGATTTATCAACATTTACAACATCTGTATTTTTCACTATAATGATATGGATGAATATTTTAACGATAGTAAACTATATTACTTTGAAGAATTATTATCCAACTACAAATTATGTTATTCCTGTTACATTATTTTGTATAGGATTATTTTGGATAATCAATAGTTATATTAGAAAAAGGAAATATGAGAATTATAATTTTTACTCATCCTTTTTGGGGTATATATATTTATTACTTTATATTTTAATAAGTTTTTGCTTATTTATAAATAGTGTAGAGTTAATAAAAAACTAGATAAGAGTAATACTCTAATGTTTAGAATTAATTCATTAAATAGTAAACAACGTCAATCATTGAATTTAAACGGTAAGAGCAGGAGAAGCTGCTCTTACTTATTCTAGGAACTAAAAATCAGCTTATAGAAAGCAGGCAAGCCGAAAGAATGAGATTTTCGATAAGTATAAAATTCCTTTGTTAGGGTTTTCAACGAAAGGAAGTGGGAGAAGGAAAAGTTAATAAGCACACTACATGAACTGGAAAACAATATTTTTATCCAGATTACGGTTTTCCATAAAACTTCCTGCATATAGTACTTTAGATTTGTACTTACAATCATATTAAAAAACTATATTATGGCTTGGTCATACAGAAAGAGAATCAAAATAGTCCCTGGTGTGCATTTGAATTTCAGCAAAAGAGGAATTTCAACAAGTATTGGGGTTAAAGGTACAAGTTTAAATTTTAGTCCATCAGGAACAAGAGTGAACAGCAATTTTTTAGGTTTTTCAAACTCTTACAGGCTTTCTGGTTCTTCTTCAAGGATTTCTTCGCAATCATATCCTGAACTACAACCTTTTTACACTGAGTTATCAGATAATATTTTCAGCGCTGATGTTCATGAGATCACATCACAGAATATGGCGGGGATTAAAGAATCTATCCTGGTTGCTCAACAGCAAAAAGCTGAACTAAAGAGAGATCTTAAAAAGATAAAGAAGGCGTTGAGTTTTACGAAGACCAAGAAACTGGCAAGTTATATTTTCATTTATGGATTGGTGAATAAAGGCGTTATTCTGAAACTAAATGAGGATATTAATGCACAAAAAGAAGCACTGAAAGAAACCTGGATTATTATTGATAACTCGGCAGTGAACATTGAAATACAGTTCGATGATCACTCTAAAAGGAAGTATGAGCAATTACAAAATTCTTTTAAAAATTTAAGCACATCGCATAAAATATGGGATATTACCGGAGCACATTTCCAGGATCGTGTGGCTGCCCGGTCAAGTGCTAGCACATTGGTCAATAGAAGAGATGCAAGAATAAGTTTCAAATCACTTCCTATCATCACATCAAATTATGAAGCCATATATTTTCAAAATGTAAACGGAGCAGATTTATATTTTTATCCTACTTTTATACTGATGTATAAAAACGATCAGGACTTCGCCATCATTGGGCTTGATGAACTTAATGTATCATTTTCTTCTGTAAGCTTTACTGAAACCAGTACTGTCCCCGGTGATTCAAAAGTGATTAGAAAAACCTGGGCGAAAGTCAATAAGAACGGAAGTCCTGACAAAAGGTTCAAGGGCAATTATCAGATACCAGTGGTTCAATATGGAAGGCTGAGCTTTTCTTCCAGTAATGGTGTGAATGAAGAATATCAAATAAGTAATTTTGAATTCGCTCAAGATTTTGCATATGCACTTCAGGAATATAAAAGTATGTGCAAGGAATTATCATAAAGTCAATTCAGAGAGAAAATTTTCGGAAGCATTGAGGAACTCCCAATTAGATCTAAACAGTTGATTGTCGTATTACAATAATGTTTTCTATATACATTCTTTCGGTTTGAACTATAGGCGATGAACTTCTTAAGAATTACGAATAAAAACTTTTGCCGCACTATGGCATATAAAGTTAATCTTGAATAGTGCAAGATCTAAATCATTAAAACAGAGCAGTAAGAATTACTGTTCTGTTTAATAAGATCTATGGGCAATCAAGAATTTAGAAAAATTTTACCCTAAAATCAAACTCTCAGATCGAATGGTGATATTATTACCTGCACTCCTAATTATTTGCTTAAATATAAACCACCGTTTATTCTATAATTCTCTAAAATTTCAAACCCTGAAGTGGCCAAATCCATGGGAACTCTAAAACATTTGGTGCTTTCATCATATACCACAGATTTCTTATTCTCTTTAAAGATCGTACTTAACTCAATCATTTTTAAACAATCATCTTTTTCAGATCTGATCTTCTTCTGATCAGATATAGCAAGAACTGTATTTTTATCAATTAAGCTATTCATTCTCTGAAACTTCATCAGTTCATGATATCTGATATAAAAGTATTCCGTTTTATTGATGGTATACAATGATAAACATTTTACATCCACTTCGATGTCCTTACAATTTTTCACGATAAAATCTGCTCGCTTTACAGTAAAGGAATCAATGATATTATAAGTTGAAAAGCTTTCTATATCCTGAGGTATTGCTTCTATCATAAACTTCTGATCTTTGCAGCCTTTTCAAATATTTCCTGTGCCAAATATCCATTTCTGAATTTCTCCTCACATAATTTTTTATATTCTTTTGAATCTTTGAGGAAAAATGGCTCCGAGTCTTTAGAACCTTCTACAACAAGAGCATCCTTTATATCACCTTCAATATGATAGATTAAATCTTCCAATCGATCAACATATATAGAAAATGGTTGCGTGATTTCCTCTGTATTGATTAAATAATATCCCATGATGCTATTAATTAAGACATATCCAAATATAAAAATAAATCACATATAATAGAAAAATATGATTTCTAAAATAACAATGAAAATTTAGAATTTATATTTCCTAGCGATCTGGAACGGGCTTTATTGCTGGTGAGAAATCTTATAATCAAATAAAATTTTGGTTTCTCAAGCGGTACTTTCTCAATCCTCCAATAGTACAGTCAAGAGCAATATAAGTTGAGGTGATGGCAAACAACATATCCATAGAAATGACCATATTTTTGATGTTAGTATACAATTTAATCATTACCAACTAAGAGTTCAATAATTCAAAGAGGATGTATTTCAGTGCTTAATTTATAGATATCCATAGTATTATCCGTGCAGATTCAGCGAACAAATAGCTGTTTATCAAAAAAATTATTGCGTACACAAAAATAAAATGACGGCACACCGTTTGAATAACTAAATTCATCAATTTTGACCATGAAAAAATTATTGACCGCCCTGATAGGAACCTCAGCAGTGGCTGCCGTTATCTATCTTTCAGGTTATGGGTATATTTTTAACGCCATTGCCATTAATCTAAAAAAGGGACCCTTAACGCCTTCTACGGATGATGAGGAAAAATTCCCGTCTCATCCTGTCTCCACTGTTAATCCACAACCATGGCAGAAAGATCCTTCCTACAATAAGGGGGTTTTATCAGAGCGTCTTTCAAAAGAGATGAAAAAAACCAATGCGCTGTCGCTTCTTGTTATACGTAACGGTAAGCTTACCTATGAGCAGTATTGGAAGGATCACAATCCATCCTCACTCATGAATTCTTTTTCAATGGCCAAAGGGATTCTTGCTATATTGTTGGGATGCGCCATTGACGACGGATTCCTGAAGTCTGAAGAGCAGCTTATATCCTCTGTGTTTCCTGAATATAAAACCAGCCGTTACGGACAATATCTCACTTTTAGTCATCTGATGACCATGCAGGCAGCCATGGACTGGGAAGAAGAGTATCACCACCCTTTTGCTCCCAATTCTAAACAGTATTTCATAGCTGATCTCGCCCATCAGGCTTTCAGTATAGATATAAAAGAAATGCCCGGAGAAAAATATGAATACCAAAGTGTTGCTGCACAACTTTTAGGTCTTGCTTTGAGAAAAGTAACAGGTAAGGCACTTGCAGCTTATCTTTCGGAAAAGCTATGGCAGCCCCTGGGGATGGAATTCCCCGCCAAATGGAGCACAGATGAAAAAGGTATGGAAAAGGCTTTCTGCTGTATTCATGCAAGTCCGCGGGATTTTGCAAAAATAGGACAGCTTATCATGCAGCAGGGTAACTGGGAGGGCCGGCAACTTCTCAGTAAAGACTATTGCAAAAGGCTTCTTACGCCTACAAAAGCAAATGACGCTTTTTGTTATACGATATGGGCAAATGATGAGAGTGAGATGAAATGCCGCTTTTTCTATGGATTCTTAGGTCAATTCATCATTATGGTACCTGAGAAAAACATGGTTATTGTAAAGACCGGATTCTATAACCGCCTAGAAGTGGATGAAAAGCAAAGACCAATTCAGGTAAAGCTTCTGATTGAAGAGCTATCCCGCCTTTAACCAACAGAAATACCTTTTAGCTATTGTAAACCCGGGTGATCTTTTCTAAACTCAAATGCTGTACTTAAATCACCTTTCAAAACAATAAATGCATCAAGCTTGTTTCCGTTTTTGCTCTTCAAGTTTTTAATCAATGAAGTTTTATGTTGAGTTAATAGCAGGGTGAGATCCTGTATGCTGAGTTGTACTCCGCATATGGTTCTGAAGAGAATCCAATTGCACTGCCCATCTGGACATTTGACGATTTTTTCTCTGATGATGAGATTATGCTTTTGGCATTTGGGGCATTTTAATTTCGGGATATTTTCTTGAGGGATATGGAGTGATAAAAGTTCGCTGGTGATTTCTGTTGTGTAGCGTTCGATATCTGCGATGAACTGGTCTTTATTGAGTTCGCCCTTTTCAATTTTATCCAATGCCATTTCCCATTCTGCAGTCATTTGGACATTGGCTATTTTTTTGTCTTTTACAAGGTTGTAAACTTTCAAGCCTTTATCAGTGGGATGTAGGGGTTTGTGTTTTCTTACAATATAGTTCCTTTTGAGCAGCGTTTCAATAATGGAAGCCCTGGTAGCTGGAGTCCCGATTCCGATATTGGATAATGCCTGCTGTTCTTCTTGATTTTCAATAAATCGCCCGGCATTTTCCATGGCTGATAAAAGATCAGCTTCCGTAAAAAGCTTGGGAGGCTGGGTTGTTTTTTCCAGTACTTCAGATTTTGAAATCTTCAGCTCATCTCCTATTTTGAGTTCCGGAAGCTCAGTAAGGGGTTCAACAGCATTATTGGTGTTATGATGGTCAGAAAGAATTCCTTTTATAGCCCGCCAACCTTGTTCCAGTATTTTAGAGCCTGTGATATGGAATTCATAATGATGGACTTTAATGATAATATGGCTGATTTGTTTTATACAGGCATGTGAAAGGGATTCCAGTAAACGGTAGGCAATCATATCATAAATGGCTTTTTCCGTCGCGGTAAGTGCGGATGGAACTTTCGTAGTGATGAGTAAACCGTGATGATCGGTTACTTTTACATCATTGACGATTCTCTTGTTGAAGTTTCCGAATTTTAACGTAGATATGGCCGATTTAAATTGATCAGTTGTATTGAGGATTCTGATCAGTTCTGGGATCTCGGTCCACAAATCTTTAGGAATATACTTGCTGCCGGTTCTGGGATAGGTAATGAATTTCTTTTCATACAAGCTTTGGGCCGTTTGCAATATCTCATCGGCAGAAAGTCCCAGTTTCCTGTTGGCCTCTTTCTGTAATTCTGTTAAGTCGAAAAGTGATGGAGACTGTTCCTGTACTGTCTTAACAGATACATCCTCTACAATAGCTCTTCCCTCCCGCTCTATGGACTTTTGGATTTTTTCTGCCCGTTTTTTTTCTTCCCATTGTTCGGCTGAGAGGCTGGTGAAATCCGTATATTCTTTTCTGTGGCTTAGCTGGATCTGAAAGTAACTTTTCCTGGTAAAGTTTTGATGTTGGAGGAAGCGTTGACAGATCAGGGCGAGGGTTGGTGTCTGGACTCTGCCTAATGAATAAACATCATGATTTCCTGCGATGGTTAATGCCTGAGTAGCGTTGATTCCTACGAGCCAGTCCGCTTCGCTTCTGGCTTTTGCTGCCTGATACAAGCCGTCAAAGGCTGAGCGCGGTTGTAGGTTCTTAAAGCCTTCTTGTATTGCCTTTTCGGTAAGGGAACTGATCCAGAGCCTTTCAAAAGCCTTTTGGCAGTTGAGATACTGATAGATATAACGGAATATTAATTCTCCTTCCCTTCCCGCATCTGTTGCTACAATGATACTGCTGCATTGACTGATGACTTGTTGTATTGTGTTTAACTGTTTTAAAGCAAAAGGATCGGTCTCGTAGCCTTTTGCTTTCTTTAGTTTTTTGGGAGTCAGGATAAAGGGGTTAGGAAAGATAGGCAAAGAGGCTTTGTTAAAGCCCCTTATTCCATAATCTTCCGGCATTCCCAATGACACCAAATGACCTAATGCCCAGGTCACGCAGTAGCCGCTTCCTTCAAAGTATCCGTCTTTTCTGTTGTTGGCATTGAGAATTTGGGCAATTTCTCTTGCGACGCTGGGTTTTTCTGCGATGATTGCTTTCATATGATGGATTTAGATGTTTATTATAGTTTTTGTCCTCTTGGTTTTCTAACCTTTTTTTGCTGATCTGCCTGTTGTTTATTAGCAGGCTGCTGCTGTTTTGATTCTAGAGGTTCCTTGATATTTTTAGTAGCTTCATTGGTTTTCCCCTGTAAATTGACGGCTGTTTGGGTCTTATGATCTTCAGTAGGTTTTACCTGTTCTTTGAGCTTATCAGGATGGCTGAAGGAGAAATTAGTTTTAGAAGTTTCTTTATTGAAGGTAATATAGCCCTGATAGGTTTTACCTTTAGCATCGGTAAGATCATCAAGGTAAATGGTCTGTCCGGCTTTGAACTTTTCATACTGTGAATCATCCAGCTCTTTTCCTCTGAATATTCTGGGTGCTTCTTGATCCGTATGTTGAGTTGGCTGTTGATTGTGTTGTTGGCTTTGTTGCGGTGTCTGGTTATTAGCAAACAGAAATTCTACATATCGTTTATCCGCATTAAATTGTACCGTGGCATCGAAAGGCTCTCCTTTTTTAGAGATCATGCCTTCAAGATACAGTGGTTTTCCTTCCAGTAAAGTTTGTTTTTGGTGCTCGTCAAGCCTAATTCCTTTGATTTCATCAGGAACTTTCATGTACTCTGCCCGATAGGCAACCAATTCATTGGTAAGGCGGTCACGGCTGATGACAGACGGAATGATTTCATCGGTTTTAGGATTGATCAGATCTACTACCCTGCCCATATTCCCTGTTTCTTTCAGGTTCTTTTTGTCTTCATCACTGAACTGATGGCCTAAGAATTTATTATTAAGGTTGGGTTCTTTTCGGATACCATGCAGATGAACGGCTACCTGTCCCGTATCTTCTGTCTGAAGGGATAATCGGACATCCATCTTACTGACCGCTGTTCCCAAATTAATGGTAACGGGAATCAATGTACTGGTTTTAAAACCTCTGAGTAATGAATCCATCGCATTCATTTTTTCAAGCTTTTCCTGATTAAGTCCGAACTTTTCCATCGTCTTCCAGTCGATCTGTTCTGGCTGAAAACGGTATTCCTGATTTTCTGTGTTGTTGTCCATTGTTTTTTTATTTTTTGGATTATTGTTATTTTTAGGCAAAACTTCGTAGTCTTTCGGCTTTTCTTTATCCTGTGGTGATTTCTGATCAACATATTTTTGAAGTTCCTTAGCAGTACCATCGGCATTATATTCCGAAACTTTGAAGAAGCTGAAATGCGTGGGGTTTTTAAGCTGCCGGTAAAAGTTGGAAAAGAAGTTGGAGAAAATATCGCCGTGCTTGTCAACCCTGATCAGCTGGTCATTTTTCTTTTTTTTCCCCGGAGGAAACTTTTGTATATTTCCTTCTTTATCAGTTCCCTTGACCAATTCAATCTGGTTGGTTTGAATGTTGGGAACATGGAGTGTGTCTGCTGATGGTTTGAGTTCATTGGGTTCCTGAGAGTTTATCAATTCATTTTCCATTGTGTTTTATTAATAGAACGAAGGTATAGGCTCAATTAAGAAGCTCTAAAAAATTGGAATGGTGATGAATAGTTTGGCTGTTGATGTCTTTTTCTATCAAGAGTTTAAGCATTCTCGGATGAGTTGATGCACATCAGAAAGCTTATAGTAGAGCTTTCCGCTGATGGTATAATAAGGCAGTTTTTTATCAGTCCGGTAGCGCTGTAATGATCGTGAACTTATTTTTAAAAGCTGTAAAACATCCTGGTTATCCAGAAGCTGCTCTCCGTCTATTTCTATAGATCTGGATTGGTTCTTAAGTATTTGTTCTTTCAGTAGGTCAAATCTTTCCATGATTCTCTCCATCCAGGCTATAAATTCGGTTCTTTCAATATTCATAATAGTGATTTTTATGATTGCTGATGATGTAAAATTGGAAAAGAGAAATCATATAAAATCACTACTTCTTCGTAGTAACGAAGAAGTTTTCATAAAATACAAGGAAAAAATAAGAAGAGAAAAGAACAGTGTAACCCTATAGTTATTAAGTTAACTCAATATGATTCAATAACATAAATGATAATTTTTAAAGGTTTCACTAAAGTTAATATGTTAATTTTAAATACATTTGATAAAAACTGAAACTATTAAATCTTAGAGTTTATATGATTTTTTTTATCAACAAAATTTGTCATAATGAAAAGCAGCTAAAACAATATCCCCAAAAGATTCAATAAATAAATTTGGTAACATTTGCTCAAAATCCAAATAATAGTGACAAGTTCCACCTGAAGTTATTAGATACTTAAAATATATTCAATCAGATCTAGAAGGCATAAAAAAGTAAGAGACAGTATTATTCACAAGGGATTGGCTTTGATTGAATTTTTTAATAATTAAAAGTAAGTAAAGAATAAGCGGCAAATGGCTTGATTTAATTCTAAAAATTTTATCTATTGAATAAAATTTTCAACGAATTTAGATTTTTTTTTATTTTTATTTCAAATTAATACCACCATATGAAATCACATATTCTATCTATTGAGTACCCGTTCCTACGAAAAGAGATCCCTTATGCAACACCTTTGGAATTATTTGTAAACACTGAAATCGATAAATACAAATGTCTTCCACCTTCTGTCAGGAATATGTATAAAAAATCAAATTTTGGAGTTTTAACGGCAAATGTTTTTCCCAATGCCAGTTTTCAGGAGCTAATTCCTATGGGACGATGGATGCTGGTGGGTTTTGCCTTTGATGACTTTTATGGATCAACACCCTTGGAAGAGCTAGAAAAAATAAGCCAAAAAACAATTAATATTTTAAAAGGAAAACTTCCACAGCCAAATGATGAAGAATTCTTTCATCAGTTTGCACAAACCAGAAAAGAACTTCTAACGATGGTTTCTCCATACTGGCTTGAACGTTTTGTGCTGCACCATGAGCTTTGGTTTGAAGGAATGAAGATTGATACATTATACAGCCAGGAAAATAGTACAAGATATCCAGGCATAGAGGAATATAAAAAAATTCGCGAAAAAATTGTAGGCGGCGAGATTATATGTGATTTAATTGAAATTGCAGCAGGCTTTATAATGCCGGAAGAAGTATTTTCAAACCCTGTCATCAAGCGTGCCCGGCAATTGCTAACCCTTATGATGTCTTGGTTTAATGATATTCATTCCGTTGCATGGGAATTGCAGAGAAAAGAAGCAATGAATCTCGTTCTGGTAATTGAAAACGAAAGAAAATGTACGAGAGAAGAGGCTTACCGTGAAGCAATTGAAATACATAATAAAGATCTTGAGTTTACCCTTATCACCCAAAATCTTCCTGATTTTGGAATATACAACGAAGGAGTTGCAGCGTACATGCATAATGCTCAATTATTTCTCAAAGGCCAGGAATTATGGTATGAAGGCGGAACCGAAAGGTATGGTAAGACAGAAGCCTGACTAATTCAACTCATACCTTATCCTAAATATCAGATTCGAAATCCAATCCCTTTTTTTAATTTATAATTTTTATCATAAGAATCATTAAGTATTTTTCTGGACATTTTTTATTGTGAAACAAAAGCAATATTTTTATTAATGATTAACGCATCGGCTCATAAATGGAGTCTATATACTTAAAAAGTATTGAAGTAATTGTACTCTTTTCTTATAATATCCATCATTAATGGCAAATAATCGCAAATCAATTTTACAGTGCTCTTGCCGCAAACCTGCTCATAGCTTTAACAAAATTTATTGCAGGAGCCTTTACCAATAGCTCTTCCATGATATCCGAAGGGATCCATTCAACAGTAGACACCACGAACCAGCTGCTGCTTCTGTATGGGATCAAAAGAAGCAGGAAACCGGCAGATGAATCCCATCCTTTCGGATACGGCAAGGAGCTCTACTTCTGGTCCTTCGTGGTTTCGATTCTGATATTTGGTTTGGGTGGTGCTTTATCTATCTATCAGGGAATTTTACACATTATGGAACCTGAAGTAATGAAAGATCCATTCTGGAATTATATTGTACTGATACTTTCCCTTATTTTCGAGGGAACTTCTTTGTTTATCGCCGTAAAAGAATTTAATAGAACCCGTAACGGGTTGAGATGGTGGGATGCCATTATCAAAAGCAAAGATCCGGGAAGCTTTCTCGTTGTTTTTGAAGATGGTGCCGCAGTGGCCGGTTTGATCATTGTTATGATACTGATGGGAATCAGCCATTCGTTTCAAATCCCGGAATTAAATGGCCTTGCATCGGTAAGCGTAGGGTTGATACTGGTTTTTGTCTCTCTTATCCTGGCCAGGGAAAGTAGGAGCCTTCTGATGGGCGAAGGAATAGCGCCTGAAACAAGAAAAAAGATTGCCGAACTGGCTGAAAAAGATACTGCTGTAGTCAGAACAAAAAGTATACTCTCTACATACCAGTCATTTTGAAGATCATCTTGATACAGAAGAGATCACAGTGGCCATACACCGCATTCGTGACCATATTAAAAATGAATTTCCATTGGTCAGGTTCGTTATTATTCAGCCTGAATAACTTAAAATATCTTATGATCTTGGGATTTTTCAATTGTACGGAAATTCGTAAAAATCTGAATGCTGGTATTTCTAAAGCTACCCCACCCTAAGCTTATGTAACAGGGCAAATGCTTATTTTTTTAAAGAATTTTTGCAAGTATAAAACCAATAACCAGTGCCAATAAAAATGCGATGACAATTTTAACGTAATCATTTTTACTGCTATGAATTTCTTGATTCAATCTGGCATTTTCCTGTCTCAAAGCTTCTATTGTGACATTTAAAGATGCTGTTCTTTCATTGACTGAAGATTGAACATTCTTTTCGTGCAAAACTGCAATCTCTTTTTTGTAGTTTTCCATTTCTTGCTGTCGCTGTTTCTGATGCTCCTGGAAATTCTTCTGCATACCTTCCAGCTGTTCAGTAGAAGATACCTGAAGCTTTTGAAATTCTTCATTTCTGACCTTTAGCTGATCTGCAAAAGTTTTGTTATGGGCTTCTATCTGTTCCTTATATGTTTTTTGGGCCTCCGTAAATTCCTCATTTTTCTTTTTCAATTGTTTTTCAAGGGTTTCCACCTGCTCCGAAAACTGTTTTGTTACATCCTTTTTGACCTCATCGATTAATAATGCCCTAGAATTCGATCTCTCGTGTGATAACTTTTCGGCGATGGAATGAAGTCCGGCACCATAATCGTGGGGAAGGTGAAATCTTTTATCGGCAAGCTTATCAAGTAATGTTTCATCTACGGTATGACCGATTGCGGTTACGGTTATTGGAACCATAGTAATGAAGAATTCTGAGAGACTGATGTCATTGAAAGTTTCCATACTTTGGCGATCACCACCTCCCCTTACCAAAGCAAGAATATCGTAATCCAAAGCTGAAATTTCTTTTAGTTTTGAGAGAATGGCAGTTGAGGAAGTGATATTGCAGCTATCGTCCGAAATGTCGAAGAACTTTACTGAAACATCCAGCCCTTCATAAAAATCCTTTTGGACAATGGCATTGTTACCATAAATATTGATGATTCTGATTTTTTCATCTTTTAGCATCTTATTTCTGATCAGTGCCTCCAGGTCCTTTGATCCCTGCTCCAACTTTTTCTGGATCAGACCGTATCGTTCCAATTCTTCTTCCGATATCGATTTCTCGTCTTGCTGGACGATCTCATCGACCACAAAACGGAGTTCAATAGATGAATTCTTGATACTTTTCTCAATAAATCCTCTCAAAGTATAGATCTCCTTGTTTATGATCTTGCTTCTAAGCAGCGAAGAAATACGGATTCCAATAGATACATTATCGCCTTCCGAGAAAAGCTGGTCATAGTAATAATTACCATAAGCCTTCCCTCCACCATAAGAGTATCTTCCTTTAAGATAAATGAGGTTTACCATCGCGTTAAGCTTCAGTGCATTACTGAAAATCCCTATTACAGACGCCGGAGAATAAACCGGATAACTCACTTCATTGTTCTCCATGGAAAATCGTTTTTACATTAAAGTTGGAACAAAGATAATACTCTTGAACTGAAACTATATTTAATATAAATGTGTCTAAATAGAATCATTGTATAATTTTCGCCATACCATAGAAGCATATAAGTATTAAAATATAAATTATTGTTCTTCGTAATATTTTTCCAATAAAATTATTAGAAATATATGAAGTTTCATACCTGGCAAAATGATTAAATATAAAGGATTCAAGACGGCAAACAAATGAGCCTTGAATCCTATTGCTGACTGAAGTTATTACTTTAATGGTATTTCCTGCCTGTCCTTTATAAGCTCTTCACCCGGTATCTTCAAAAATTTATAACTGCTTTTTTCAGAATAATCAGATATCCGGAATGAATTTCTACTCTTCATACTATTCCAAAGAAAGTGAGATCAGCTTAAATATCAACTATTTTTCGGAATATTTGGCTATTGCAGCGTTGAGATTAATTCCTTTTCCTAGTACTGCCTTAAATAGATCTCCTTCGCTTTTCAACCTTTCAAGCACATTGTAGATATGAAAGTCACTCATTTTTAAGCCCTTCTTTACTTCATCCCAATGCAAAGGCATTGAAACTGTAGCACCGGGTTTTGGACGTACCGAATAGGCAGCAGCAATGGTGGCATGCGGACGGTTCTGAAGAAAATCAAGATACATTTTACCCTTCCGGTCTTTAATTGCACGCTCCAGGCTTGTGAATTCGGGTAACTCACGATTGACAAGGGTAACAACAACTCGTGCAAATTCTTTGGATTGTTCGTAGGTATACTTATTTCCTAGCGGGATATAAATATGAAGACCTGTAGACCCACTTGTTTTGCAGTAACAATCTATTCCCATATCATCCAAAACTGCTTTGGTAACCTGGGCAGCTTCGATCACCTGGTCGAAGGAGTTTTTATCCGGATCAAGATCAATGATACAAAATGTGGGATGGTCAGGTTTCTTTACCGTACTACTCCATGGATTCATTTCAATACAACCCAGGTTTGCCATATAAAGAAGTGTGGCTTCATCTTTTCCAACAAGATAGTGTTTATCTTCATTGTCCGTTTCACTTTTATACAAATAGGTCTCAGCCCAGTCTGGCGCAGTATCTGTCACATTTTTAAAATAAAATCCTTTACCTTCTATTCCGTTAGGAAAGCGGTTCATACTTTGTGGCCGGTCTTTAAGATATGGGAGGATATAAGGTGCCACCTGATAGTAATAATTGATAAGATCACGCTTAGTAATCTTCTCGTTGGGCCAAAAAATTTTGTCCAGATTGGTAAATTTGAGTTCATGCCCATTAACCTTTTTAACCTGCGTTTTATCTTTCGGATTCAACAATGTTTTACGCTCAGCCTTGCTCCTGTTCGTTAAAATAGTAAGACCGCCTTGATCAACGATTTCTGATACCATATTTTCCTTTTCCAACACAACCTTCTTCGCACTTTTATCGGTCCGCATACCTTGAAAAGACGGATGGCGCATAACACCGTCACTGGTAATCTCCGTAAAACTCACTTCACATAAAAGTTCGGGTTTAAGCCAGGTTACGCTAGCGTGCGGTGGGTTATGCCGGAATCTGGATGGTTTGTTAACATCCGGTTCTTCCGAAAACGGAACTTTTTTAGTGATCAATGGTTTAAAAATAGCCATCATCTCACGTTGATCCTCATTATTAAACCCTGTACCGACCTTTCCGGTATAAACAAGCTCTTTGCCCTCGTACACACCGACAAGAAGACTGCTGAACAATTTACTTGAATCATCGTTTATCGTATATCCGCCTATGACAACTTCCTGCCGTTTGTTGGATTTTATTTTAAGCCAGTCTTTGGTCCTCACCTTGGAATGGTACAAACTATCTTTCCTTTTTGCCATAATCCCTTCAAGTCCCATTTTTTTTGCAGCTTCAAGAAATTCAATGCCCGAGGTGTCAAAATCCTGACTGAGCAGGATAGTTTGGCTGGCAGGCAGGATTTGTTCTAAAATCGCTTTTCGCTCTACTAGTGGCAGATTTTTTAAATCTTTTCCTTCATACCATAACACATCAAAAACATAATAAACAAGGTCTCCGTCCGATTCACTACGCCAATTTTGAAGCGCTCCAAAGTTTGATTTTCCTTCTTCCCCAACGACAACGATCTCCCCGTCCAGAATAGCATTCAATTTTAGTTTACTCAATGCTTCATAAATAGGATAAAATTTTTCTGTGAAACTTTTATTATTACGCGATTTTATCTCCACCGTCCCTTCATTCATAAAGGATATTGCACGATAGCCGTCCCACTTCACCTCGTACAACCAATCGGCATTGTCAAATGGTTGGTCGACCAAGGTGGCCAACATCGGTTCAACATGGTTATAAAATTTTTGGGTAGGTGTATCTTTGAGTAATTTACTTAGTTGAGTTTTTGATTTACGCTTTACCTGTGGCACCTGATCTACCTGATCTTCAATAATTTCTTCCGCTTCTTTGCTTTTGGCTTTAGTAGTCCCAACAGTTTTTTCCGGCTTCTTACCATATACCTGATCCGGAGACTTTTCCATTTGCGTAATTGTCTTCTTTGAGATCACTGATTTATCCTTTAATGTTATATCTGCCGTACTGGCATACCGATCATCAAGTTTCATCAACAACCATCCATTCTCTCCCCTTCCATAAGCTTTGACCAAGGCAAATTCTCCTTTGAGCTTTTTTCCCTTGAGCGTAATTTTCAATTTACCGGAATGTAATTGATGTAAAAGATTTTTTTCTTTTTTCTTAAGATCTCCTTCGACGGGTTCAGCCGGCTCGTAGGTTCCTTCATCCCAGACGATCACGGTCCCCCCTCCATACTGCCCTTTTGGAATAATACCTTCAAAATCCCTATAATCGTAAGGATGATCCTCAACCATCATTGCCAGACGCTTGACGTCGGGATCAAGGGAAGGTCCCTTTGGAACAGCCCAGCTTTTCAGAACGCCGTCCATTTCGAGTCTAAAATCATAATGCAGATGCGATGCGTCATGTTTTTGAACTACAAATCTTAATTCCTTCCCTGAAGGTTTTCCTCCAAAAGGTTCTGGTGTTTTTTCTGCCGATCGCTTTTCGCGGTATTTTTCTAAAGCCATAGTACAGGATTTTTTTGAGGTTTTGGTATAGAGGTGAATAATTTCTCTCCGAAATGAAGAGAAATTAACTGTGATAAAGTAATGCTGTTTTACTTTTTGTGTCGTTTCTTCAGATAATCCTCCAGAGTTTTCCGGTTATTGGAACCCGTTGCACGGATAGCACCACTAACGGCCTGAGAAGTAACACCCATCTTGTCCTTAAAATATTGGATCTCATAGTTTTCAGATCCACTTACTTTTTTTCGGTCCTGTTGCCCTTTTTTTGATTTATTGTCTGCCATAACCTGAATATTTTTTGAGTTAAGCTGAGCGAAAATAATTTTAATTTATCGCTATAATAAATTGTCTTGCAGTTTATACCTTTAATATAGGTTGTATTAGAAAGGTTGTATTTTAGTAAAAAAATAGGTATTATTTAAACTACAAAATTCAGACCAGCTTAAGCTGCAGCCAGCTAAAGTGTGTGGCAAAGTATGGCAGTTAGGAATTGATAAGCCGGCTCCATTTTTGCCACATATATAATAGGTTTCTAAAAATTTTACTTCATCAAATCATAATCAAGTTTAATATTTTCCAAGCTAAAAGAAGTAAAACATATGGAAAACGCTTGAATTTTGGCATATGGTTAAAGATACCACAAATGCATTTTTCCGGTAAATTGGTCCCATTATTGGATAATCTCTAAATCACTCTCAACAATATCCTTTATGAAAAAACACGTTGGCATTAGTTGTTTGTAAATTCATAAGCTATGATAGAATACAATGATCTTTTAGAAGGTCAAACATAATACCCATACTTTATTAATGGATAAAACATGAAAATATTAAATAATTTTTGGGAAATACTTAAAGAAACTTATAAAGACTGGAGTGCACGGGACTTAGGAACTGAAGCCGCCAGCTTAGCTTATAATGCAATTTTTTCGATCCCAGGACTTTTAATTATTGTTATTTGGGTTACGGGAATTTTCTTTGGTGAAGAAGCAGTACGTGGTGAAATAACAAAACTTATCGGCAGTATGATGGGAAGAGATGTTGGAAAAAGTCTCGAAGAAATGGTAATAGCCGGAATGGTTGACAAAAAGAACATTGTCATGAAAATTGTCGGAGTCATCACATTAATCTTTGGTGCAACCTCACTCTTTTTCCAATTTCAAAAATCACTTAATAAGCTTTGGGATGTTGTTGCAGCACCTAAAAAGGCATGGAAAAAATACATCCTTGACCGAGCGAATTCTTTGGGAATGATTATCGTAATTGCATTTCTTATGCTTATTACGCTGCTATTAAGCTCTTTTATCGGTCTTGCGAATGACTGGGTTATCCGTCGTTTTGGTCTCGAAACTCTAGTTTTTGTGAATATCATTAATATCCTGGTAGGTTTTCTGGTTACGCTCTTCCTTTTTGCAGCCATGTTCAAAATTTTGCCGGATGTCCAGATACAATGGAAATCTGTTTGGATAGGCGCTGCAGTAACAGCAGTTTTATTCACTCTTGGAAAATATATACTGACTTTTTATTTTGAAACGTTCAATCCAAGCTCTGCCTTCGGTACAGCGGGGACAGTCATTCTACTTCTACTGTGGATTAATTATACCTGCCAGATTATTTTCTTTGGCGCAGAATTTACCAAGGTATATGCCAAAAAGATGGGTCACCAGCTTACTCCCTCAAAGCATGCCAAATGGAACCCTCAAGTAGTGTCTAAGGAAGATTCCACAGAGGTAGTTACCGGTGCAGAGCCATCGCATAGAACGAGTAGTTAGACCATTTAAGTTTTTCAAAGACATTAAATTAAAATTATGAATATATCTATCGCACCAAAAAATAATTAAAAAAAGATTGATTGCCTGCATTATGTTTTGCACAAAAGGACTCGGTTAGATACTCCTTTTTTAATCCGGTTTCGCGCGCGCTCATGAGAGAAATGGAAACCGACCGCCCGGATGTGACTGAATCTTCATATACTGTGGATGCAGGACATTTCCAGTATGAAACAGACTTAGTCAGGCTTAAAAAGGAGAAATCAGACTTACTGAAGACAAGCACATTATTAATCAATCAAGCGAACCTCAAGATTGGAATTACGGGTAGCACAGCAATACAAATCGGTTGGCAGACCTATGGTCGGCAAAAAGAGATTGAACCTAGTCAGGTTCTGTAGTAAAAGCCGATGGGATTGGTGATGTGACACTTAGGATCAAACTGAACTTAATAGGAAATGATAATGGAAACTTTGCGTTGGCAATACTACCCTACGTCAATTTTCCGACTTCTGCATATGATAAGGAAAGCCGTTTCGAAGGAGTCCTGATTGTGCCCATTTCATATAAATTGCCCGGTGAATGGAAACTTGGGCTGCAAGTGGAAGTTGATCGGCTAAAAGATCTGGATCAATCGGCAATGCATACCGAATTTTTGCAGATATTGACGATAAGCCATCCATTATTTAAGGGATTGATGGAATAGCTGAAACTTATTATACTTACGATTTAAGGCTCATCAATTAAATTATATCAATGCAGCAATTCAAATAAAAGTCGCCAGAGATTTTAAATTGAATGCCGGAGTGAAATTACGCATACAGGATACCGCAGCAAAACATTATTTCATTAGTGCATCTTATCCTCATTAAGAAATCTTATCAGCAGTTTAAGAAAATTGAAGAATATAAAAAGAAAGAATAACAGAAAAGTTCCTCTTATTATTTGATATTTAGCATCTGACATTTTAGTAGCCACCTACTGTCATCCGGATTCAGCTGGAGCAGATATTATTGTATTTTCCGCAGACTGACAAGCGACATTGTTTCATTTTTGGCAAGATGTCAAGGCAGATATTGCAAAAATGTTACTACAATTTTTTTAATAATAATTCTAAAGTGTGATAATGAAGTTTTATAAATATTAAAACAAACCTCATACTACCTAATAATCAATCGAAACGTAAGATTAATCCGCTCTTTCATAGGTACTATAGATTTTGCTATCCGATGTTCCCAATGCTCTTGTAAATCTCCTTTCATAATGAGCAGTGAACCATGAGGAAGCGGAAGACTGTATTTGCTTTGGTGATGGTCTTTTTTTCTGAAATCAAAGTTTCTGGTTTGTCCAAGACTGATGGATGCGATGACAGGACGTTTTCCATATCTACTTTCTTTATCCCGGTGCCAGGCGACGGAGTCATTATGGTCACGATACAGGTTTAATAAAACACCATTAAACTTACAATCAAATTCCTTCTCAATTCTTTGCTTTAATGAAAACAATTCAGGAATCCATGGGTTCGTTGGCTTTTTATCTTCTTCGGAATCATTATATTTTGAATCGCCATACCAAGCGGTTAACCGTGGAGTAAGCACCATCTTATCATACATTTTTTGAGTACGCTGCTCCCAGGGAGCCGTTTTCAATAATTTGTTTTTAAGCAGGTCGGCTTCTTCCCTACTCAGGAAATTCTCTTTGTATTCCAAAAGATCTTTTGGAAACTCATACAACTCTTCTGCATTAAATAAGCTCAATTGAGTCATGATCAGTTTATATTAAAATATTTATCTTAGCAATATCCCGTTACTTCGGCATTTTTTCATTATTTGTTTTTTTACTTCCCTGCGGGAAGTTTTTGATTATGTTATTTACTCAAAGTGGATTCAATTCTTATTTCCCATTTTTTCTTTGATCTGTTTAATATCAGTTTTAATTTCTGTGATAAAGTTTTGAATATGATATTCTGAAAATTCATCAGGTTCATATTCTTTGGTATTAATACTGCAGGCAAACTCCCAGATCTCTTTAATTTCAGATAATGGAATTTTATAAGGCTCATAAAAATTGTTGTCAGATTTAACCCAAATTCCATCGGCTTCATGAAACTGAAACCTTTTGTAACTGATACCATCATTGATGGTAATGAAAACATAAGTTCTGTCCGTTTTCAAGTCCGCAAGATTTTCAACATATTTTCCAACGATATAGGTGCCGTTCTTATAGGGAGGCATTGAATCTCCGTCAGCTGGAAATGCCCTAAACTTACCACCTTTTAAAAAAGGTAATGATATGGTCTCCAGACTTTCTATGTACTCCGGATCTCCATAGCCATTCAAGTAGCCCATAGAAGCTTTTTGGGGAATAATCTCAATCTGATTGTTTCCATCTTGATCAACCCTTATAGGCAGAACGATTCTATTGTCAGGAAGCTCCATTATTTCATTGATAGAAAACTTTCTGACATCTACAGTCAACAATAGGTCGATACTAATGTTATAGAATTTTGAAATTCTAAGCAATATTTCAATAGGAGGTTCTGTTCTACCATATTCATAGGCGACATATCTGGATCGGGTAAGAATTAATAGATCTGCCAGTTCTTGCTGAGTCATATTTTTCTTCCCTCTCAAAAACACGATGTTATCAGAGAATTTTGACATTGTTACAATTTTAGACAACAAAAATACAAAATTTGTTTCAAAACGTGACTAATTTTGTTACATGGAAAGAGCAATTGTACATATGGATCTGGATACGTTCTTTGTTTCCTGTGAAAGGCTGAAAAACTCCGAATTGGAGAAAAAGCCTGTGATCATCGGAGGTGGAGACCGTGGTGTAGTGGCGTCCTGCTCTTATGAGACCCGCTTTTTCGGAGTAAGGAGTGCGATGCCCATAAAAATGGCTTTGCGGCTGTGTCCCGAAGCAAAAGTAATCAAGGGAGATATGGAAATGTATTCCAATATGTCCCATATGGTAACGGAAATTATTCAGGAAAAAGTACCTGTCCTCGAAAAAGCAAGTATTGATGAATTTTATCTGGATCTCTCCGGAATGGATCAGTTTTTTGGATGTTACAAGTGGACTCATGAAATAGTAGAAAGCGTACAAAAAAACACAGGTTTACCGATAAGTTTTGCCTTATCCACCAATAAAACCGTATCCAAAATCGGAACCGGAGAATCAAAGCCAACCGGAAGATTGGAAGTAAAACAAACTGACATCCAGCCATTTTTGAATCCGCTTTCGGTAAAGAAGATTCCTATGGTAGGAGATGTTACCTTTCAGCTGCTTTCTAGGCTGGGCATAAGAACGATTCAGACCCTTTCTGAAATACCGCCTGATATACTTCAGCAGCTGATTGGTAAAAATGGAAATGAACTGTGGAAAAAAGCACACGGAATTGATGATACCCCTGTGGTTCCCTACTCTGAACGAAAATCTATCTCTACAGAAGATACTTTTGCCCAGGATAGCATCGATATTCAGGGGATTCAAAGTATACTCTCAGGAATGGTTGAAAAGCTCTGTTATCAGCTCAGGGCAGAAAAATGGCTGGTATCGGTAGTGGTGGTAAAACTCCGGTATTCCAATTTTGATACGGAAACCCAACAATGCAGAATTCCTTATACTTCAGCCGATCACACCTTGCTCAGGTATGTTTTGGAACTCTTCAAAAAAGTATACACAAGGCGTATGAGAATCAGGTTAGTTGGAGTAAAGTTTACCGGACTGGTTCACGGATGCCATCAAATGGATCTCTTTGAAGATACGGAAGAGTTGATCTCCCTGTATCAGACAATGGATAAAATCAAGAACAGGTTTGGAGCCTCCAGTGTAGGAAGAGCTTCAGGTCTATTAAAATAATTATAATATGTTTCTGAATTGTCATTCTTATCACAGCCTTCGGTACGGAACCATTTCTATTAAAAAACTGGTTGAGCAGGCAGTACATTTTAACATTAAAACACTGGCTCTTACAGATATCAATACCATTACCGGGATCTATGATTTTTATAAGCTCTGTCAAGATCACAATATCAAGCCGATTGTCGGAGTTGAAATACGGATCCAGGATGAACTGTATTATATCTGCCTGGCCAAAAATCAAAAAAGCATTGCAGAAGTCAACAGGCTTTTAACAGCTTATAACTGTGAAGGGATTGAAATTCCTAAAGCAAATCCTGATTTTAGAGATACTTTTGTTATCTATCCACTGGAAAACATTCCTGGAAGATTATCGGATCATGAATTTATAGGCATCAGACAGGATCAGCTTAATTTTTTGATTCAACCAGAATTAAAACGGTTCATCCATAAAATGGTCATCCTGCATCCGGTTACCTTTACTACCCCTGCAGAATATGAACTCCATAAAATACTAAAGGCAATTGATCACAATACATTGATCAGTAAGCTTACAGAAGCCGATTGCTGTAAAGAGAACGAAATATTTACTGATAAAAAAAAGCTTCTGGCTCAATTTCAACATGAGCCACAGATTATTGAAAATACAAAGTATATTGTCAATAGCTGCCATTTTGATTTTAATTTTACAACGCCTAAAAACAAAAAGTATTTCACCGACAGCAAGGAAAATGATTTTGAACTTTTAAAAAGGTTAGCTTATCAGGGACTTTCAAAAAGGTATCCTGATAATAATTTAAAGGCAAAAGCAAGAGTGGATAAAGAATTAGGGGTGATTGATCAGCTTAATTTCTGTTCCTACTTCCTGATCACCTGGGATATTATCCAATACAGCAACCGTATGGGATTTATGCACGTAGGAAGAGGTAGTGGTGCCAATTCCATTGTCAGTTACTGTATCGGCATTACTGATATATGCCCTCTGGAACTGGATCTGTACTTTGAGAGGTTTTTAAATCTCAATCGTAAAACTCCTCCTGATTTTGATATTGACTGGAGCTGGCAGACCAGGGATATTATCTTAGAATATATATTTAAAAAATACGGTAAAGACCATGTTGCTTTCTGTGGAACCAATGTTGAATTCAAATATCGGTCTATTTTCAGGGAAATAGGAAAAGTATTCGGACTTCCGAAAGAGGAACTTGACTATCTGGCAACAAAGACTATCCAAGAACATGATAACAATTCTGTATCCCGACAGGTTCATTACTATGGAAAACTCTTAGAAAAATTTCCTAACCAGAGAAGCATGCATTCATGCGGTATTCTGATATCGGAAGAACCTATCACTAATTATTCCGCACTCGAAATGCCCCCCAAGGGCTTCCCGATTGTACAGTTCGATATGTATACCGCTGAAGAGATTGGCCTTGAAAAGTTTGATATTCTCTCACAGAGAGGCTTAGGTACCATTAATGATACTGTAAAGCTGGTTAAGGAAAAAAGAGGGATCGACATCGATATCCGGGATACGTCCCTATCAAAAGATGAAGCCCGATGCAATGAATTTTTAAGTTCAGGAAAAACCATCGGCTGCTTTTATATTGAATCTCCAGCCATGAGAGGATTACTCCGAAGGCTGAAATGCGACAATTACAAAGTACTGGTTGCGGCCTCTTCCATTATCCGGCCCGGAGTGGCCCAAAGCGGAATGATGCGGGAATATATTTTCAGGCACAATAATCCCACAAAATTTGAATACTTCCATGAGATTTTTGAAAAGGAACTGGGCGAAACTTACGGCATTATGGTATATCAGGAGGATGTCATTAAAATTGCGCTGCATTTCGGTGGCTTGTCAGCTCCTGATGGTGACGTGCTGAGAAGAGCGATGAGCGGTAAAGGCAGATCTTTATCCGCTTTACAGAAAGTGAAAGATAACTTCTTTGAATCCTGTAAAAAGCTGGGACATCCTGAACAGTTATCCATGGAAGTATACCGGCAGATTGAGTCTTTTGCAGGCTATTCATTTTGTAAAGCACATTCTGCTTCTTATGCCGTTGAAAGTTATCAGAGTTTATACCTCAAGGTCTATTATCCTATTGAATTCATGGTCTCCGCTATCAATAACGGCGGCGGGTTCTACAGAACTGAAGTCTATATTCATGAAGCCCGGATGTCGGGAGCTTCAATCCATAATCCATGTGTCAATTTAAGCCAGTACCAGACAACGGTTTATGGTTCGGATGTTTATTTAGGATTGATGCATATTGAAAGACTGGAAACAAGATTAGCACAGCTGATTCCTGAAGAAAGAACGCTCCATGGAGATTATACTTCTCTGGAAGATTTTATTAAGAGAATTCCTATTGGTATTGAAACATTGCAAATTTTAATCTTTATCGGCGCATTCCGCTTTACTGGAAAACAAAAACATGAACTGCTGATTGAATCAAGATTTCTGTTGGGAAATAATAAAGTTGCTTTCAGGCATCTGACTTTACTTGAGGAGCCTCAGAAAGATTACCAGCTTCCTTCTATAGAAAGAAATCCATTTGAGGATGCTTTTGATGAAATAGAGATATTAGGTTTTCCCGTTTCTTTCAGCCCTTTTGATTTGCTACAAACCCGGTACAGAGGCAGCGTAATGGCTAAGGATCTTACAGGGTATCATAAAAAACAGGTTAAAATGCTCGCTTATCTTATTTCAAGAAAACATGTTCCTACCAAAAAAGGAACGATGTATTTCGGTACCTGGATCGATGCTGAAGGAGAATATTTTGATACCGCTCATTTTCCAAACTGCCTTGAAGAATATCCTTTTCAGGGAGGTGGCTGCTATCTATTATTGGGAACTGTAGAGGTCGATTTTCACTTCCCTACTGTTACCATCCATAAAATGGCAAAAATGCCTTTTATTCCGGATCCAAGATATTCGATGGACGAGGAAAAAGCTAAGGAAATTGAAGGAAATCTTCGGGAAGATGTAAGTCTCACTTTCCGGGAACCTTATCCACAAGAATTTGAAATTGGGCTGCCGAGAAAAAAATTAACTGGATTTTAAAGTATGGACATGCAATTATTAAAACAATAAGCAGGATAAATGAATTTCAGCAATCCAGCTCTTGGTATAAGTCTAAATTACCTGCCTTATGCGCAAAAATATAGTGAACATTAGTGTACTCTAGATACCCGCTATGATTTCCCAGAAAGTTCTGCAATCAAAGCAAACCTCTTCAAAATTTGCACTTATTGGCAAAGGGTTATCGAAAAGTAATACACAAGAAAATTATTCTGTTCACGTGTTTATATTCTCCTTGGGATATTTACTATACATCCGATTGAATTTCTCATGATTCTTATTTCAATTCATAAGATACAATGAGTTTAAAATATTACTTATTTATTAACAATAATAAAATATTATTAATCATTTCATAAATTTATATTTATTATATATATTTGTAATTACTACATAAATACTATAAAACGCCATGAAAGAAAACGCTATCCATTACTTGGTGAATACTTCTTAACCCCTATATATTGCTTTATTATAATAAAAACTCATGATACAATAAATAATCATACCTGAAATGCAGAAATGAGAATATATAGATTCTAATAACACAAGAATGAATAATTAATATGCAAATCCCTCTATTGTATGTTAACGAAAATCTTTTTTTTTGGCCAAACTCTGCATTTCCAGGTTTTACTGATAAAAATTATTTGGTAAGACTAAGTTAAAACTAGATTGCCTTCCTAAATTATTTCAAACTTTAATATTAAGAAAATAGAGAATGACAACTAATAGACTGGAATTCTAAAATTTAAGAAAAATATCAATTCTATATACAATTATAAAAATCATATAATGCGTAAATTTTATTTTTGGATTGTGCTTTTTATGTCACAGTTATTATACTCCCAACTGGACAATACGCACTACCTACAGCCTATTATCTTTGGAGCTTATGGCTCAACAACAATTACGGAGGAATATATTTATTTGTCGACTCCGTCAACAAGTAGTATATCAGTAACGGTAAGAATGGCCGACGGAACAACCATTCCACGACTATCCGTTTATAATATTAATGCTGCAACCACCACTATTGTAACCAACGGCGTAGTAACATTTTCTAATACAACTCCAGTGAGGCTATCCGTTGTCAATGCCTCAAACGTGGCTCTAGCACCTGGTACATCGCCCATAACCCGACCTACAACCACCGCAGGAACGATTATCCCAGCTAACGTAGGCGGGATGATCTTCCAGTCTGCAGCTGACTTTTTCGTTAACTACAGGGGTGCTGATGCTTCCCAGGCAGGATCTTCTCTTTCCAAAGGAAAAGTGGCTCTGGGCAAAAATTTCTTTTGGGGAGGAACGCCAAATGAATTCACCACTTCAGTACCTGAAGTCGGAAATATGGTATCCATTATGGCTACAGAAAATAATACAGTAGTCACCATTAATAACATCGATGCAGGAACTGAATTTATCAATGGAGCCAGTGCAACTCCATTAACAGGGACTACTTTTACAAGAACACTACAAAAAGGGCAGTCTTTTATACTTTATGCTAAAGTAAAATTAAATACATTCAGCTTACAGGACAGAGGTTGGCTGGGAGCCAAAATTGCAGCGGACAAAAATATTGCCGTAACGGTTGGAGGGCTAATGCAGCAAGGAAGTGCAGAAACAGGAACCGTATCAGATAGCCGCGATTTTGCAGTGGACCAACTGGTACCTGTAGAACAATTGGGAAACGAATATATTATAATGCAGGGAAATGGCGGAACATATGAAAGAGTGGTGGTGGTCGCTACAGAAGCCAATACAACAGTGAATGTCAACGGAAGCGCTACTCCCAACTATACTTTAACCAACATTGGAGATTACGTCATTGTACCGGGCAGTTCATTTATCAATAAGAATATGTATCTAAAAACCAATAAAGCGGTGTATGTTTTTCACAAAATTTTCGGAAGCTCTTCTTTAGCGACAAACAGCTTTATGTTTATCCCACCATTATCATGTTTTGGACAGACATCAGTAAATATGATTCCGGATGCTAAACAAATAGGAGCAACGATCTATCCCAATACAGAGCTCTCCGTACTTGCCGCAAGCGGAACAGCAAATGCACCTGTTGTAACAGTAGGCGGAGTCTCTCTTACAGCTCTTGTTCCAGCAGGAACTGCTGTACCTGGAAATCCTAACTGGAGAAGCTACAGATACGATATTGCCAATGCTTCAGGAGGAACCGCTACAATTAAAAATGTAAGGGTGAGCTCAGCAGGAACGATACAGGCAGAAGTAATCGGAGCCAGCGGTGTTGCAGGATTCGGTGGTTATTATTCAGGATTCGGAACTGCTCCCATAGTTACCATTGCTGTAGCCAATAGTCCTAGTACAAGACCTTGTACAGGTACTACAGGAAACTCGTCACTATCATTATCTGTAACACCAGGTTTAGGTGCTTATCAATGGTATAAAAACGGCCTTCCTATTGCCGGAGGAACCAGCAGTAGTTATTCTATTCCAGTAACAGATAATTCCGCTGCGGAGTACAGCGTTATCGTAACTCCTCCCGGAGGATGTCTTATTTATTCAAATGTCGTAAAATCATATGCCTGCCCTTGCTACAAGCCTGGCGCAACGGGGGCTCCTGAAATCACTAAAATAGGTATTTCAACAAGAGCTTCCAAAAGTACGGCAAACTGGCCGGCAGATATGAATAATGCCTTTATAGCACTTGAATCAAATGACAAAGGCCTTGTAATCACAAGAATCCCCAATCCGGAAGAATCAATTGCAATACCCGTAAACGGAATGATTGTATTCGACACGGACGACTTATGTCTGAAAATATATGATGGAACCCAGTGGAGCTGTATTAATCAAACATGTAATTAATTATGAATCTAAAAGTAAATCTATTCATTATATCTCTTTTTGTAACCACTCTTGCCAATGCTCAAATAGGTATAGAGAAAGAATCTGTAGATGGCAGCGGCTTAGTAGACTTCCCCGAAGGAACCACAAAAGGAATAATATTACCTCAAGTAACAAATAATCTCAACATGACGGACACTTCAGCAGGAACTTTTGTTTTTGACGAAGCCTCTTCAAAAGTAAAATATTACAACGGTACAGATTGGATCGAGCTTACCGGTCAGCCAGGTGTTTCAAAGACATTGCTGGCCGGAACCGAGCAAAACAGATCCTCAGGAGTCATCATCGGAGCTCCGGACTCAGCGGCTAAAGGTGTACTGGTTTTAGAATCAGCCGAAAAAGCATTAATTTTACCAAAAGTCATCAACCCCGCAATCAATGTAAAATCACCGTCTGCAGGTATGATGTGCTATGATCCTGTAGCCAAGCTCGTTTGCTTTTATAATGGAGTCAACTGGAGTTTTTGGGGAAATATAGACTAATGTAGCTCATTTAATTAACTCACAAAAAGCATGTAAGCCTTCAATTTTTTTTTTGAAGGCTTTTTATTATTTCTTTATAACTAGAAGAATCAAAGGAATTTTAATTACTGGACTTGCAGTCGCAGGATTTATAAGCGACAGTAATTGTTCGATCCGGTAATGCAAGCAATGGTTTAACTAAGTATATAAATTCACGAAAATCAACCGAAATACAACATGTATTAATTCTGAACACCAGCCAGCGCAGACGGAGGCAATACATACTTTCCTAACTTTATATTGTCTACTGGAATATCAATATACCAGTCACGTAAACAGATTCATACAGAATTATACTTACGCGTGTTAATTAACATACAAAATTCAATAAAAAATTTTTCTGCTTCGTATTTTAACTATTTTCTCCTGTTCCATCCTCTTAATACATCTTATCACTGTTTCTATACGCAAACCTGTTAAATTGGCTAGTTGCTTTCTACTTAAGTTTACTTGATATGAGAAGGGTGATTTGTTTGGACTGAAACTTTTCAAATAATCCAGTATTGTAGTAATTCTAAATACTGGGTCCGGCGATGATATATTAAAGAGCATAATATATTTATAATATAATCTATCAGCCAAACATTGCATTATATTAAAAGTAATTTCTGGGTTCTGATGTACTAAAGTTAAAAAATGTGATTTGGGAAGCTTTAATATTATACAATCTGTTTTTGCAACTGCTCGCATAGGATAGGTCTTATTAGTAAACAAAAGTGCTTCACCAATACTTTGCCCTTCTGATAAAATATTTTGAGTAAATTCTTTTCCATCAATATGATAGTTATTTAATTCGACAATTCCTTCTACAATTTGAAAATAGAACCTAGGAACACTTGCTTCATTAAAAATAATTTGTTTAGAACTATAGAATTCCTCTATAGCACCATTGTTTAATAACAAATTTTCATTTATTAACATAAGTTTTTACGGTATTAACATAGGAAGTTATCCTAAAGATCCAAACTATAATGACACATCACATCCGCGAGCAATATTGCAGAATGAGCATTACAAGTAAGACAACAACTAAGCTCTTTGTTAAATTAAAATACTTTCACAACTAATCATATTACGCTTCATACTAGTCAGTAATTACTATTGTCTTTTAATAGTAAATATATAATGGCAAATAAATCAAAAATATGATTCCAATCATATATTTTGATTATAAAACCTATAATTTTAATCATATCTCTTATAAAATATTCTTTGGCAGTATACTTTAGTATACATAGAACTTTTATAATTTAAACTGTCAATGACCGAATTACTGAGAGTGTATTATCATTCGTAGAGAATATACCTCAACAGGTTAATATCGATTTGTGCCTTCACTGCTAAAATATCTAGAAATAATGGTTTACAATATCCATTTATGCCACAACTACAGAAAAAAACCTCCCATTCAGTGATAAAAATTTATCCGTTAGATTCTAATGTTTCGATTACTCCATACATAATCCTTCTCATACAGCTTTACGGTTATTGAATAAATCAAAAAATATGAACAATTCATAAAGGCATCGTTATTTTTCGAAAATAAACAGCCCACAGATACTTTTCATAACAATTTATCAATTATTAATAGTTAGATACCACATTAAGCTAGTGTAAAGTAAAATTTATTAAATTTACACTAATTATAAAAATACAAATCCCATGAATAAATTTTTTTTCTCAGCGACAATATTAGTTTCCATCTTTGGTTATTCTCAAACAGGACTGGTAGGTATAAATACAAATGTACCTTCCACAACGTTAGATGTAAACGGTGGGACTAGAGTCCGATCACTAATAGATGCTACTGGCAATACAGCTTATACAAGAAATGTTGTAGCTGATATAAACGGAAATTTAGGTTATACCAATAGAATTTCCAAGGCTACTCCACCCAATGTAAATCTAACCAATTATCTTATATCAGATGTCCCAATTGTTGTTGCTACTGGAGTCAGCCTTACTGAATTTACACCTATTATAACTTCATTTGTAGCGAATGCAGCTAATGTCGGCCTGCCGACATATCAGTTTTATGATTCAGGAGGAAATATTTTCTTCGATATGATAAATCCTACTAATGGAGCTGGTTTTAATATAACAATTAAATTCATCCGGAATAATTAAGACAAGAAATCAGAAATATTTCATTTGCGAAATGTTAAAAATCATGTAATATTTTGTTCTAGAAAGAGATAATTTTATTTATTTTTAAATAGTATTCATCTTTTATTAGTTCATCATAAATTGCTATCATCAATATACGACAGATTCCTCAGCTTATTCTACTGAGGAGAAAAAATTATTACCTCTGAAAATTCAAAAAAAACTCGTTGGAGTTGCAAAAATCTAAATGAGATTTCTTGAGAAAACAAAGCAGCAAGTATCGCTTAAGATATAGAAATTTTAAAATTGATTATATCATATTAAGATCCAAGAGATTTATTGGATCTTAATTTCGTAATATATACCTGCATCTCTTACAGTACCAGGCTCAGTTTCCTCCCTAATACTATTAACATTACTTACAATTTATATTTTGTTTGGAGCGAAATAAATGTTCAGTGTTCAGTGTTCTTCCATCCATTTATTAAAATCGATGTCCCTAGAAAGTTCCAATTTCTTTCGCAATCTGTATTTCTTAGATTCAACAGTTCGTACAGATATATGATCATATTCTGCTATTTGCTTATTAGAGAAGTTTAATTTTATAAAAGCACATAGTTTTAGATCGCCCGCGTTAAGATTTTGATACTTTGAAGTAAGATTATTATAAAAGTCAGGATATAATTCATAAAATCTACTCAGGAAAGAAGGATCAGCATCCATAGCCAACTGTACCAATTCTTTATATGTATTGTCTAGTTTTCTTTTAAGCTCCAATGCTTCTTGTTCTTGCATATTAATTAGCGCGTCTTTTAATTTTTGACGGGACCGGGATATATGATGGATATTGTAAATTATAATGCTGCTGATAAATATAATAGTCAAAATACTGTAATAAAGATTCCGGTTATTTCTTTTTTCTTTTTCCTTTTCCTCCTCAACCATTTTTTTGATAACCATATTAACACCTATTTTCATTTCTGATTGTAGGCTATCACTCAGTTTAAAATATTTTGACAAATACTCATTTTCTTTATCTATGTTATTAAGCCCTTTATAGGCCGCTGCAATTAACTTATAAGATTGCAAGTTTCTATTTCTTAAGTTTGCCCTTTGGGTAATTTTTAATGAAGTCAGCAGGTAATTCAAAGCTTTATTATAATTATGCTTCTCTATATTTAATCTGCCAAAAGCCCGTAAGACGTTAGCCTTACCCTCAAGCGAAATCTGCTTTATGAACAGTAGATCGTTGGCCTTATTAATATAGTATTCTGCAGAATCAATGTTACCAACTTTAAAATGTCTTTCTGCAATATTGATGTATAGCACAGGCATCGGAGATTTCATGCACTTACGTTCATTACTGTATACCGAGTCCATCAGTCCCAGAAATTCAAAACTTGATCTTTTCCAATCATAAATAGAATAAATTCTTTTTTCACGTTTTTTTCTGTCTTCGATTTTTCCAGCAAACTCCAAAGCCAAATCAAAGGATTTAATTGAACGTTCATACAATCCCAGTGAATGATAATTTGTACCATAGATGTAATGCAAATAGGCTTCAAGTTCATTATCATCATTATTTTTAAGCTTTATTGCGGCAATTTCGAGGAATTTCAAACTTTCCTGGTTTCTTTTCATGGCATTAAGAACTTTGGCAATATTGATACATCCTCTTATTTCACCCTTTTCATAAGCTATTTTTTTACTTGCTTCAAGTAGTTTTCTTTCCTGTAAAATCACTCCATTAAAATCCCCTTCCCTAATCAACTTATTAAAAGTATAAATTTGCAAACTATCAATTTCGCTAACATTGGATTGGGCTTTGAATTCAAATTCAATAAAAAAAAGCATAAAAAAAAGTATTTTGCTTAAATCTGTTTTTTTAACAAGAATTTGATTTGTTTTCCCGGGTACATATTGTCTCATAAAATCTTAGGCAGTATTAGGTAAAATAAATTAAATCTTTTGCAACTGTTGTCAAAAAGATGACACTTTCTTTATTCAGATCTTAGTGATTTTTATTATACCTTATTTCCATCGTCTATTAATATGTCCTTTGAATGGACATTCCAGCCGATTGTTATGAGTTCCTTTAATGATTTTGGCAATACTCGATTTTGTAACACCCTATACCGTCCTGCAAACAAGCCATTGACAGCAAGTGTACTCTTGGGCAAGACTGTTTTTATTCCTACTTGAGCAATAAAAACACCGACCGCCAGTAAAATAATAGCTAGAAGTAAAGAATTTGTTTTCAAGGATTAATTTTTACTAAATATAATAACAAAATTATACATATATAATAAATATAATTATAAATTAAGTACTATTTAATAATTTCTTATCAAAGCTTAAAATTATAATTCAGTAAGTTTAATCATTATGTTGAATGGCTTTAGTGAAAACTAGCGGTTGATATCAATTGTTCAGTTTTTTGATCATTGTACTATTGTTAGTAACAGGTCAAAATACTGGTTCGATTAAAGTGAGCCTTAGAACAATTCAAAAATCATTTCAATAAATTGCTCTTCATTATATGCAAGGTGAGCTTTATATTTTTTTTCTTTAATCTTTAATGTTAATAATTTCCACCTATATTTTCCCAATATCACAGAATTCTTTATTACTTCAAAATTGTTTAAAGGTATAGTTAGCGCTCTACCATCAGCTTTTACAACAGCCTCTTTCCTCGTCCAAAAATGAAAAAAATAATCTGTAGGCACACTTGCTGCAGTGATTTTCTTCCACTCATCCTTTGTAAAATAATTCTCAAATTGAGAAAAATTCAGTCTAGTCACAGCTTCGATATCTATTCCTACTCTTCCTTTTTTTGTAATAGCACAAACTACACACCCCGATGTGTGGCTTATGCTGAAATCAATAGAATAATCAATAAACGGCCTTCCATATGTCGTCAACCTGATATTATCCAAAGTAAGAGACATGTCCGCCATGCCCTTTTTTAATAACAGTTTTCCCAAAAGCCTAGCTTGTCTATCCTCCCATCTTTTGCATTTTAAAATATCTGCTTTTAGTATTTCGGGCAGCAAACCTAAATATTTGTCAAACATTTTTTCGGAAAGTGGCGTATCAAAAAATGTATAGTAGATCTTTATCATAATTACAAAAACATTTATTCCGATTCTTTTCAACATAAATTCTAGTATATTAAATAACAGGTGTAGTATTGGATATCAGGAAATATTTGGGGAGAAGGGTTTTATAAAGCTGGTTATTATAGATTATCAACCTACACAAAAATCAGCCTTTTATCATTCAGATTAAATCATCTTCATAAACCGAAGATAAGATTCCATCACTTTTTTATTAAAGACTGCGGGCCGTATATTCGTATCTTTCAAAAATCGTTCTGTATTATAGCTTTTAAAATAGTATGTATTTTCATAAGCTTCCACTAAAGACTTACCTTCATGAACATCATCGGTAAAAAGATAAAGCAAAGAATACAATGGTAATTCCTGATTCCGTCTCCACTGTTCAAACCAATTCTGAAAATCCAGACCTTTCATCTCCAGCCCACAGTAGTCTGTAATACGGACACAAAAATCAGTTAGTGAAAGATCATGTTCAGGCAAAGGATTCAGGTTAAAATTTAAACCTATCGCATCTTTGTTCTGACTGATATGGGCAATTGCTTTGCAGACATAATCTACTGTCACCACTTCATCCTTCAGCCCCATCACATAAGGAAATGCTTTGAGCTCAATGCAGGAACGCATTAATGAACTCCACCATTGGTTTAATGGTGTTGCTCCGGTTTCTCCATGGCATACAACAAAGCCTAAGCGGAAATTAATCACAGGAAGTCCTTTGTCACGAGCTTTTGAAGCCATATTTTCCATTACCCATTTACTTCGTATATATCCCATATCACGGCAGACAGCAGGAAGATTCTGTTCTATTGGCTCATCTTCGGTCATCCACGTTTTCCCTGTAAAACTTCTGCCCCAGCTGTAAACTCCCATTGAAGATGAAATAATCAGAAATTTAATTTTACCATTTACCGCCAAATGCAGTATGTTGGCCATTCCATCTACGTTAGGTTTTTTGATGTACTCATATGGCTGAACATAACTTACATCACTGCCCATGTGATAAATGATTTCTATGTCCTTTTGCAGTTCTCGATATAAGTATTCATCAACCCCAAGGTTAGATTTTGTGAGATCTCCCAGTACGATTCTTATTCTGTCTTCATATTCAATATTCCATACCAATTTGAATTTTAAAAAGGTACTTTTAATCCGTTCCAGGCCTAGTTTCTCATTTTCAGCACGCACCAGACAGTATATAGTGGCATTAGGATTTTTGGGAATAAGTTCTTCTAAAAGATGAGAGCCAACAAATCCGGTAACCCCTGTAAGAAAAATTCTGGAAGGATTGGCCAATACCTGTAGATCGGGCTGTTTCGAAATCGTGAAATCAAAAGGCAGTTCCGAATCTTTCAGCAATTGCTCTTCTACTAAACGGGCCTTTTGTTGTTGGGTAAATTCAGTGTGAGTTAAACGTTTTTGAGCTTCATCTACAAAGAGATTAATTGTAGGGAAACGATACAATTCGGGTAATGAAACTTTTTTACGAACATTGAACGGCAGACGATCGTGCATTTGAGCTAACATCAAAGAATGACCTCCCAACTCAAAAAAGTTATCATTACCGTCAATCTCATCCATGTTCAACAGATCCTGCCAGATTTCGATCATTTCCTGTTTAAGATCTGAAGTATTAACCTTTTGTTTCCCTTTTTTGGTCATTTGCAGTAGCGGAATATGCAGTTTGCTTTTATCAATTTTTCCGGTCAAAGTCAGGGGAAGCTTATCATAGAGAATAATTTTTTCGGGAAGCATATAAGTGGGAAGACTTTGTTTTAATCTTCCCCGTATGTCTTCCAGCGTTATGTGTTCTTTATCGGTTTCGTAAAGCTCAAGAAAAGCCACAAGCGTGGGCAGCCCGTGTTCTGGGCGGTGGACTTTTACGGCTGCATTCGCAACCTGTGCAAGCTGCCCTATATGATGTTCAATTTCTTTCAGCTCAATTCGGAAACCTCTTAACTTAACCTGATCATCCAGTCTTCCAACAAACTCAATATTGCCATCTTCTCTCCAAAATGCACGGTCACCTGATTTATACAAACGATATTCTTCCCCGTGAATTGCTTTTATCCATCTTGGCGCCTCTATGAAGGCTTCTGCAGTTTCAACAGGCTTATTTATATAGCCTTTTGCTAATTGTTTCCCTCCGATATATATTTCTCCGGTGACACCCTGGTCTATTTGATTGAGATTTTTATCCAGGATGTATATCTGGGCGCTGCTTAAAGGCTTTCCTATAAGATGAGGGTTTGTATCTTCTTCTCGAAACTGATGGCTCACGACACTCACTGTAGTTTCTGTGGGTCCATAGACATTAATTAGCCTTACACGACTACACCAGTTTTTTACTGTTTGTTCTGAAGGGACCTCGCCTGCAATTGATAAAGTATGTAGAGCACCGATTGGCAGGTCGGTAGGAAGTGTGCTTAGTACAGCTGGAGGCAGATATGGAACAGTATTAATATTATGATCAATAATGAAATCTAGTAAAGGCTTTCCTATAATTTTATTGTCCGGATACAAAACTATAGTTGCACCAGTTAATAAAGGTATCCAGATATCAATGATAGAGACATCAAAGCCTACGGAACTGAATTGCAAAGTTCTGTCTTTACTAGAGAAGCCCCATAATTCTGTGAAAGCCTGCACAAAGGTATAAAATGCTTCATGATGAATTTCAACACCCTTTGGTACTCCTGTACTACCAGAAGTATAGATAATATATGCGGTCTGCCTTGGACTTATATCAACATTATTTATGATCGCCGTACCTGGTTCCAAAGGCCGACTTTCCCAATCGTTTATATTCATCACTTCGAGTATCGTTCCTGAAAATTTATCAATATGGTCGTTATCGGTGATAATAAGTTCCGTTTCAGAATCTTCAAGCATCATTCTAATTCTATTCTCAGGCAATTGCCCATCGACAGGAATATAGGCAGCTCCTATTTTAAGCACAGCCAAAAAAGATATGATCCTTTCCACTGACTGGGACATACAGACTGCTATATAGGTTCCCTTTCGCAACCGTAAGGTAGTAAGGAATCTGGCTAGTTCATCGGATGCAAGATCCAATTCTTCATATGAAATAGATCTGTTTTTAGAAATTAAAGCTAATTTGTGGGGGAACGACTGGCTTACAGCTTTAAAAAGAGAAACTACATTTTGCAGATGAATTTTTCGATTGTTAAAATCATAATTAACATTTTCATTGTTGATTTGGTGATTCATGGTGAAGTTTTTGTTTTAGTATATCATTAAGTTATTCTTTTAATATTTGTAATTATAATGGTCAATACTTTTCCAGTTTACACTCTAAGTTGGCAAAATGCTTTTCTGCTAGTTGATAAGTTAATAGCTTATAATAAAGCTTATTCAAAAGATAATTTATCCTAATCATGCTATATTACGCACCCAGATATTAAAATCTTTATCAGAAGGTATATTATATTTTTTCCTAAGTCTGCTTTTTCTTATTTGCACAGCACGGATAGTAACAAAACTATATTCTGCAATCTCCCTGGAAGAAAAATTGAGATAGGCCATTGCAAGGAATATCATTTCTGAGCTTCTGATATTAGGATCCATTTTTTTTAATTTCTCAATAAATTCTGGATATAATTCTTGAAAAAGTATTATAAATTCAGGATTATTCTTTTTAGCTAATTCAATAATCTCTCTGAATTTTGTGTCATTAGCTTTCTCAGTAAGCTCTTGTGTAAGTATTTTCTTTTTTGTAATTATTTCCTTACTTTTCTCTAATAGCTGACGTTGTTTTACATTTTTGAGGTAGAAAAAGATAATAATTAATATGCAAACGGTACTTATTGATATAATCCAATATCTATAATTAATCGACGATTCTTTCATTTCTTTATTCTTTCTTTTTACAATCTGATTAATAACCAGCTCGGCAGCCTTATTGTTTTCAAGCTCAATTAAGCCGTTGATTTGTTGATACTTAGATGAATATTCGAGCGCCTTTTTAATATCAGATGTATTTTTCGTATAATAATCTGTTAACAGCTTATATAAATTTCTTGTAGCGTCATCGTCATCAATTTCGATAGAGTTTTGTAGCGCTTTTTCATAAAATTCTATTGCCTTTTTTTTATTGCCATTCCTATCTTCAATATCTCCATACAGCTTCAGCACATCGTGCTGATTCAAAACACTATATTTTCTTATCAATTGAAAAGCTCGATTAAGATAGAGTTCCGCATTAGAAATCTCATTATCAACGATATACAAATCAGCTATTTGAGCATAGGTTGTATATAACATATGAAAGGCTTCCTTTTCGTCTAATGTTTTTAGAATTTTCTCCTGGATATTCAAATGCTTCCGCATAGAATCCTTTTTGTTTTGCCATTCAAAAACCTGACTTAGGTTTTGATGCGCCCACAACAGAGAAAAAATCCTTCTGTTTTTATCTTTTATTTTATATGAATCTTGCAATTGTTCTTGAAATTCTTTAGTTGCAAGCTGATACATTTTAAGATTACCATAAGCCCTGCCCCGAAGTCGGGCGGTTTCTACTTTATAATCTATCATTGTATAAAAAAATGGATTTCCCTCAGCTTTTTCTAGATATTCAAGAGCTTCCTTATACAGCCCCACTTCAAGCAGAACTTTAGCTATATAGATGGCACTTACCATTTTTCCTCTGTCGTAATTATTTTTCTCAGATAGATCTAGTGCCTCGATTGATTTTTTCAAAGATTCATTAAATTTTATTTCAATAAAACTTTCTTGTGAATCTTTTAATAAAAGGTCTATTTTTTCATTAGGACTTTTTTCAACCCCAAAAATTAGAGTAATGAAAAAGAAAATGTAGATACTTAATTTCATTTCATTGTACATGAATTATAATGTAGAAAAACTGAATCTTTCTTACACCTGAATTGTTTTTTGTGTTTTTATGTTGTACTTGTACTTATATAAGCAATTAACTGTTAACCGGTTAATGAAGTAGTAAGCATTTTCGGACAGCCAATAGAGTTGGTTAAGGTACAGATAACTGTTGCATAGAGAAGTTTCTACTTTCCACTAATGAATTCGGAGCATTAATATGTGCATTTGTTGTCGGTTTGTTTCCTGCTCCCCAATTCATAGTTAAATAAATACGATCACCCGCATTTAAGTGTACTATACAATTAACATTGATAGGTGTGTTGGCTAAAGTAGCAATAACATCCATAAAGTTGCCTCTGTTCCCTCCTATGATATCAGTAATAGCAGTTCCATTTTTTGTTAAATTGAGATTAATACCAGTCCATTGAAAACTTCCGGTCGGAGCTCCACCACTTCCAAAGTAAGCATATCCTTCTATTTTATATACACCTGACTCTAAAACCTGCCAAAAATCTCCTGCATCATTCCATGTAACAGCTCCACCCTGATTCACGATCACATCGCCTAATGAAAATGGGACAATTTGCGGAATGCTTTCATTAAAATTAGTGAGGCTTACTCCAGAATATGTTACGTTATCAGTAGCACCCAATGCAGCAATGGTAGAGGTTGTCTTGTCTATGAATGTTGCCAGCTCCCAGGTAGTACCGGAAGTGGTTCCTTTACTAATTACCATGGCATATCCTTCAGGATTCAGCTTGAAACTCGAAACCCCAGCACCCGATTGGGTATCTATTAATTCGCTTCCTGAAGCTGCAATGGTAAGCTGGGCAGTGCCTGTGTTTTTAATATAATACAACCTTCCTGAAATATTTCCCGGAGATGGTGTTGCAACAGTTGCCGGTGGTAAGGTGAAAGTGGCGGCTGCAGTTCCATTGAATGCCGTATAAAAATCAGTTTTTCCTAATGTTGCGGAGACCGAATATGGTTTATAGGAACCAGAAAAAGATCCATTGACCGTTAAGGTACTTCCTGGCGAATCCGTTCCAATCCCAACTTGAGAAAAAAGTTTAGGAACAAATAGTAGCAAATTAATAGTAAGTAGTAATTTTTTCATTTTGTATGTTTTAGAATTTAATGTTTGATTAATAGTACCCATCTTGATTTTAACATCAATAATTAGTGTCTACTGCTTGAAATAATCTCCAATTATTATTAGAAAGTACCTTTTTCATTCTCGATTAATTGATTTTAAATATTGCCATGTAATTACTTAGTACATGCTTAATTTTCTAAGTTCAAACTAGATCTTTCCAAAAAAAAAAGCGGCAATAATTAGGGCTAATTGCCATTCAAAATTATATCATTCACTATTAAAAATGCCCACTGCATTTATACTGCATCGCATAACCTACTGATATTAAGCATCTTAAAAGTGTCTAATTATTATAATCCATTAAAAAATAAATAGAGCTATTACTGGCTGGTTATCCATTTGTTCAAATCAATATCTGTAGAAAAGCCAAGCTTTTTTTTTAAGCGATGTTTTTTTGACTCAACTGTTCGTAATGAAATGTGGGTATATTCTGCAATCTCTTTATTGGAAAAGTTTAATTTAATAAGTGCACATAAACGCATATCATTTGAAGTAAGTCCGGGATATGTCACAGTAATATTTTGATAAAATTCAGGGTGTAATTGTTTGAAGCGATTGATAAATGATGGATCTTTTTTCACTACAAGATTTGTTATATCCTCATAGGCATTAACCAATTCTTTTTTTATAACAATAGTTTCCATATTTTTTTGTGTTATAATGTTATCTTTTTGCTTTTGCTTTTTTTTATAAAAGCTGTGAACAATCAAAATAGTGGCAAAACCTGCAAAAATCAAAGCAATAACTAAATATATTAAAGTATGATTGTTTTTGTTTAGCTTGTCGATAATTAAAATTTTTTCAATAGAAATGTTTAATGCTTTTCTTTCCTCCGTCCTTAAACTATCACTCAATTGAGCGTACCTAGTTAAAAATTCATTTTCCTTTTCCAGATTCTCCAACTTTCCGTAGGCTTCAGCTATCAATTTATACGAAGCTAACGTTCCCTTTCTTAGATGCGTTTTCTGTGTTATGGCTAATGATTTGAGCAAATAATTGATGGATATTTTGTAGTTCTTTTTTTCTATACATAATTGCCCCAAAACTCTCAGTACATTAGACTTTTCTTCCATTGAAATTTCTTTCTTGGAAATTAAATAGCCTGCCTTATTGATATAGTACTCAGCAGAATCAATATTATCATTTTTCAACTGTCTCTGGGCTATACTGATATATAACATGGGCTTGGGTAATCTCATGCATTTTCGCTCATTACTGTATACAGAATCCATAATACCTAAAAATTCAAAACTTAAACGTTTTCCATTATCAATGTCATAAGTTATCTTCTCTTTTTCCGCTCTGTTTATAATCTTTTTACCGTAAGTTAATGCCCTATCAAAGCTTTTAATTGCTCCTGCATATAGTCCCAGTGAACAAAAATTGGCTCCATACACCTGATACAAAAATGCCGTAAGCTCATTATCTTCAAAATTTTTAAGTTCTAAATCTGCTTTTTCCAAAAATTTAAGGCTCTCCCTGTATCTGTTAACCATATTGAATGATTGTGCAATATTTATGTATCCTCTTATCTCCCCTCTTTTATATTTAAGCTTTCTGGACCTCAAAATAGCAATCTGTTCCTGAGTAATAGCACCGTAAAAATCACCATCGTCAATCTTTTTTTTGTGTGAAACTTTTTGTACGCGATCAATCTCCCTGACAGTATTTTGAGAACTGATATTAATACAAAATAAAAGAAAGCTGATAAAAAGGCTTCTGCACACATAAAACTTAGTAAATAAGATCAAGTCGTTAGAGAAATTACGCATAAAAGAAATCTGAATTAACATAACAGTATAAACAGATGAAACAATAAATAATAACTTTCAGTTTGAAAAACAAAACAAATTAAAAGATTAATGCTATGCAAATAAACACATACCACATCTCTACTACATTTTTGAAAAGCAATCAAATCTTCAGAAATACTTTAAGTTTAAAATTAATCTTATATTATATTACCTTTATTATAAAGCGTAATCGATATCAAAAAAATATGAATAGGATCATTAAAATAATATTGCATTGACTACAGCTGACCGATCACAATTATAAAAATTGTTAACATAGATTTTCTAAAATAAAATGAACAATCAACATCAAAAAAGAATCGTTGATGTAAAAAATTCCATTTTTTGGTTGAATTAACCAGCACGAACACAGCTAACACATAGCCGTTATTTTATCACTTAAAAAATATGAAAACGAAATTTATACACCTCATAATCAATACTATAAATAATGCAGTAAAAATGCAGTGTGTATAATTTTCGTTTCTTACACTAGTTTTGCTGAACAGATTTAGTCTGCAAAAGTATATGTAAAAAAAACACAAAAACCAGAAATGAGAAAATGTGATTTAATACTCATAATTAAATTAGCATTCCACAGTGACTTAAAATGGAGTTGGAATTTATTGCTCCCATATCTACTATTTGGCCCTTTAAATTATAAGTCTTACAAATTCAAAAAATTTATGTAACACTGCTACATCAAACTGGCTAGTAGAGAAATTAACCGATTCTAATACACAATTGATGAATTGAAGGTATAATCCATTTCCCTTTATATGGATTATACCGGTTTTATTAAACTAAACTTCCCCATTCTATTTATCAATCATTCTTCGGTCACAACACAAGGAATTAATCTACGTAATTATTACCATGAGCTTATTGTAAGTTTATGAATTAACCCCTAAAACAAAACAAATAAATCAAATAATAAAATCATTAATAACTTTTAACAATTTAAATAAACACAAACAAATGAAAAAAGTCTATTTTACAGGTGCTTTTTTATCTTCAGTACTTGCATATTCCCAAATTGGGATTCATACAGAAATACCAAAAGCAACGCTTGATGTAGTTGCATTACCGAAAGACCTGGCTAAAGTTGATGGTATTATTGCGCCAAGATTAGACAAATCCGAGCTTAAGGCAAAAGACAACTTGTATACAGCAGAGCAAAGGGGGGCTATTGTGTATATAACAGCAGTTAATGTAACATCCTCTTCAAAAACTGCTAATATCACAGTTCCTGGCTATTATTACTTTGATGGTGAAATCTGGCAAGCCTTAAATACCAAAGAGCCTTGGAATATACAGGGTACTACAAATCAGGCAATGATGAATACTGACAACATTTATCAGATGGGAAGCGTAGCTGTAGGAAGGAATATTGCTTTAGCAGGAGCGCAACTAGATGTTGCCGGTGCTATCCGCGGAGGAGGAGCTAATAGAACAGCTGTTGTTGGCGAAAACTCCTTGGCTATTGGGCAGAACACAATTGCCAGTGCCCCGAATTCCATATCTTTAGGTAATAGCACAAAAGCAGAAGCAAATAATGCAATTGCTTTAGGATGGAATACGGTTGCCTCTGGCTTAAGATCTTCTGCTTTAGGTGAAGGAACCACCGCTTCAGGAGATAATTCAACGGCATTAGGGCGAAATACGGCTGCTTCTGGCTTACAATCCTCTGCTTTTGGACAAGGAACTACCGCCTCAGGAGAAAATTCAACTTCATTTGGGTTAAAAACTACTGCTTCAGGAGCAAATGCATTCACTTTAGGATGGAATACTTCGGCAAGTGGTAATGGAGCTTTTGCTGCGGGGCAAGATAATGATGCAATAGGAAACAACTCTGTGGCAATAGGGTTGAATGCTACTGCAAAAGGTAACCGTTCCATTTCAGTGGGCTCCAGAACCTTGGCCTTAGAAGATGATTCTTTTGCAATGGGAACCGGCTCTGAAGCAAGAGGAGTCCGATCTATGGCATTTGGTTATGATGCCATTGCAACGGGCATGAATTCTACTTCAATTGGCTGGTCAACAAAATCCAATGGTGACCGTTCCCTTGCTACAGGTTATTTTACGGTTGCAGGAGGAGATAATTCTGCGTCCTTTGGTTATGAATCTAAAGCTACTGCCGATCGAGCTTTTGCAACCGGTAACAACACAATAGCTTCAGGAACCAATTCATTTTCAGGTGGCTCCGGTACAAAGGCTTCCGGAGAAAACTCTATAGCTTTCGGCCATGACACAAGCGCAGCAGGTGATCGCTCTTTTGCAACAGGAAGAAATACAATTGCTGCTTTTAATAACGAAACAGTAATTGGTCAGTGGAATTATGGTGTTGCCAATGGCGGTAACGCAGACGCCCCAGATGGTACGGTTTTTCAGATCGGAACTGGTGCGGAAAATAACAGATCCAATGCTATAACGGTTAGAAAAAACGGCTGGGTAGGCATTGGATATTTCCAGCCGTCAACTGCTTCTGATGAAGTTTTGAGAATAAATGGAAAGGTAAGAATGAGTGGGGAACTTTATGTGCCGGCAGGTGTCACACCGGATTATGTTTTTGAAAAACACTTCGATGGTATTTCACCCCTAAAGCCAGATTACAAAATGATGAGTCTGGAGCAAATAGAAGAATTCACCCGTAACAATAAACATCTGCCAGGTGTTCCTTCAGCTAAGGAAATAAAAGAACAAGGTAGCTTTTCATTGATAAAAGCTACAGAAATCAATCTTGAAAAAATCGAAGAACTCTATCTTCATATTATTGAATTAAAAAAAGAGATTGTAGAGTTAAAAAAACAAGTGAAGGCCCAACCTTAACTGTATAATCAAACTAATAAAACATACAGTATAACTTGTTAATGATCGACAGATTGAAGATATGATTCATTTCATCAATGGTTAAAGAATGCGGAATTTGGCTATTCCGCATTTGTAAGATTCAAGACATAATGCCTGTTGGTGGTCAACCGGCATAAATCATCCAAAAACAGTTATAATTTAAATACTAAAATAATGAAACGCAATTTATTACTTATTATTCCGCTATTGCATGCCACTATATCCGCCAATGCCCAGGACTTTTGTATGTCCGATGAAGTACAGAAAGAACTGGAGGTAAAAGATCCTTCGATGGCAAGGGCACGGCAGGATGCTGAAAAGAGATTATTTTCTATGGATATTCAAAAGTTTTTGAATTCAAAAGAAACTTATAAAAACATAAATGGTAAATATACAGATACTGTTTATACAATACCAGTAGTAGTCCATATTATTGTTCCCAATAATGATGCTGTTGGAACAACCTTTAACCCTTCAGATGATCAGGTTAAGAAATGGATTGATAATACTAATAAGGTATTTGCCACTACTTATGGAGGAATTTTTCCTGCCGAAGGATCGGGAAATAGTGATGGTACAATAATGCCTTTCAAACTCGCTTTAGCCCAGAGAACAAAAAATTGCCTTGCAACAACGGGAATAATAAGATATGACGCCAGTAATCTAGGCAACTATTCCAGCAATGGCGTCGGAGGAACCGGGGTTACAGCCAATGAAATTACAGCCTTTGCTCCACATTGGCCGGAATCTTATTATTATAACATATATATTGTTGATACAAAAATTTCCTTCGCAACTTTACCTACTGTTTCTGATGCAAATTATCATGCTTTCATGAAAGCTAATTTGGTAACACGTACTGAGGATTTTGCTGTTTCAATTCTGCCACATGAATTTGCTCATTCACTGGGTCTAATGCATACTTTCGGTAATGATGAAACTGTTTGTCCGGCTAATAATAATTGTGCAATAGATAATGATAAGGTTTGTGACACTTCACCCAATAAGGCATATTTAAATCCACTGCCAAATAATACGGTCATTAATCCCTGTACTAATGAACTGTATGATGGTATACAATATAATATGATGAGCTATTGTAGCCCCAGGAAGTTTACTCCCGGGCAGCGTGAGCGAGCTCTTCTTCAGTTTTTATCAAATAGACCCAGCCTAACTAAATCGTTAGCATCTACGGATTTAACAACAGCTGTAGGTAGCCCAATACCCGCAACATGCACAATTTCAAATTCTGGTATCAGCTCTAATTTGGCATTAGGCCCTACCCTGGTTAAATTAGGTTCGATAAATAATATAAGTACAGGAAGAAATATCTCCAATCCGGAATATTACATCGATTATTCTGCCGAAAATTGTATGACCTCCTCATTCTACACAGATCTCACAGTACAGCAAAGCTATAATCTGCAAATAGGTATTAAAGGTAGTCCTCAATATGTCCAGGCATGGATAGATTATGATAATAACGGCTCATTTGAAACTTCAGAATTGGTGAGTTCATCAGATGTAAAATTATCAATACAGCATGGGTTTTCAGACCATACCATTTGGGATGATACAATAACCCCTCCTGCTACTGCGGTCCTCAATACACCTTTAAGATTCAGGGTAAGAGCAAGTGGAGAAACAGGAGCATGTACAACTCCAAACTATGGACAAGTTGAAGACTATACTGTTATTTTGAGGGCTGCAACGACTTCAAGCAGTGAGAAAAGGCGCATGACAGATAAATTTAATATGGTATATTCCAAAAATGGGAACAAACTGATTAGCAATGAATCAATTGATAATTATAAAATTTTTGATATGCATGGGAGATTGATCCAACAGGGGAATGCAGATGCGATGGAAATTAGCCTGAATTTTGAACAGCCGGGAACCTATATCTTTGTTACAAAAAATCATAATATTAAATTCAACAAATAAATCAATATTTTTAAATCTTTATAACTAACTATAGTTTAGCTAAAACTTCTTACATATCGATGTTTATTAAATTTCGTTTTCCCAGATTTGCAGAGTTAACGGAATTATATCAGGATCTTTAATAGCTTTAATTTTAAGACCAGTACTTGAAAAGAGTTGCGGAATGCGGGAAACAATATCCCGCATCGGTAACTTTTTGCAATAAGTTATACATGCATGAATAAATTATAAAAAATTAGAAAGTTCAACCGTAAGATATTTTCACACCAGCCCTACAGGTTAAAAACTGAAAAGCATAGGCTATACTAATTACAAGTTTGTGATTTTCTGCAATAGCTCTGGAATTCTGTAAAAATGACCAGCTGATCTCTAGTCCGGTTTAGATTAAGTTGTACTTACTGTAAATAATTATCTCCTCCACTTAATCTTTATTTTTAAAGGTAATATTATTCTCCTGAAATAACTTTTTCCATTTAGCAATGGTATTTCTGCTTAATTTGAAATGCTTTGCTAACTCAGTATTGTTACAATTATTTTTACTCTGATAGTTTAAGATATGCTTAATTGCTACTTCATTATATGCGCGATGTCTCTGATTGAATTTCTGAGTTTCAAGTTTCGGATTACCAAAAAGCCTTTGGTTAAGTTCCAAAATATCCAGCACCGATAAATTTTCTCTTTGGAGCAGGGCCTTGCATAGGTCTATCTTCTCCGGAAATTTCTTATGCAAAATATCAGAGTAAATTTTTATATAATCTGGTTCTATTTTTTGTATTTGTTGATCCATTTGTAAAGTGTTGTTTTAGGAATTCTGTATTCAGAAATGATTTGTGAGATAGTTTTCTCACCTGAAGTAATCATTTCTAGAATAAAAAGAATAACATCTCTTGTATAAATATTTTTCCGGAATACAGGAAGTGAAGAGTTCTTTTTCTCTCCTATACCTGTGACTGCTTTTACGCTATTGTTTGAGGGTGCATACAGCATTAAATGCTGGGAGTATATTCTAAAGAAATCATACTCCAAAAGCTTGCTCCATCTTAATAAAATTTCTGTATTCAGATCTTTTGACTTGTACATTTTTGTTATTTCATTTTCAGTACAGCCAAGAAATTTGCTGATCCTCGTAATTTCTATTTCTTTTTCTGAGACTCTTTTTTCTATTAATAATCCCATATGGATTTCCTTAAAATTCATTCCTTATGCATTTAAAAATTAATGAATTATATTCACTATACCAAAATAGGTTTGACTTTACTAATTAAATACTATTGAATACATCTTCATTATTAAGAACAGTAATTTTTAAGACTGGATAGTTTTATCCATGGATCAGATATAGATATACATTTTCACAAAATTTGTTTTTGTAATAATTTAGCATAATTGAACTTGTTATCGATTCCTTAACATGTATATCTCAGAACACGTATAAACCACCGACTGGCTTTCAGTGCAATGTAAAATTTATATACTTCCAGTATATTAAGCTACTATACCAAATATTACAATACTATCATTTGTACTCAACTGCTCTAGGTACGAACAATATGATGTATATACGGACTACTATCATTTGGAAAGTAAATATTGACCCAGCTAAGCTAAAAGACAACCGTCAACAAATAAAAATTATCGTTATTTATTTTAAAAGAATATCAAAAACTCCAATATTGATTGACGGTTGTGCCTAAATTGCTACAGAAGTAGAAAATTCTCTTTTAATGAAAAATCATTTTATGATTTAAGCAGGTTGTATCGTATTTCCTATTTAAAGTTTAGTCACAATCAAGTAGCCATAATTATCACTTCCGGCAGGTTGATTCATTGTGCAGGTTTGGGTACTGTAACTGTCTCCTCCTGCATAATTAACAAATAACGCCACCTTTTCATTCGCAACCGTGCTTTGGTAAGCAGCAATAAGCTTTTGTGGATTAGCATAACCATAACTGCTAACATGAATTCCTCCCGTAGCGTTTCTCCTGGGAATCGCATAGTCCCTGAAAATAGTGTTTGTGGAGTAAATAGAACTTCCGCTGCTGGCTGTTGCAAATATGGTATTGATGGCAATTTGCCCTGTACCGGAGGAAGCTGGTAATCCGGGGCAGAATACAGTCTGGTACATCTCGAAAAGATAAACACCCGGTTCAGGTATTGTTAAATAGCTGATATTACTTACAGATTGTGAATTAACAGTTCCTAAAGCATCTGTCCCGAAACCAAAACCTGCTGAATTACCCTGGACATCTGCACCGGCCGGAAAAGGTATATTGGTATAAGGACTTGTACTCGAAAGGGAAAAACTGCCAAAGGAGGCACTTCTTTTAAAATAAAAATATTTGATTGCTGCAGGCTGAACTTTCGCTGCTCCAGCAGCATCAACCGCTAATGGGCTGTACGGAGGGCTTAATATCGGCAAATTTTCGTGTTTTATATCAGTCTTCACATGCAGTAAATCAGTAGACGGAGAGGTGCCAATATTAATGCCTACATATCCGTTATTGTGAATTTTGAATAATTCTGAACTATCTGAATTATTAACTTCCAAAGCTTTAGTAGTCAAAGTATTTCCATTTGAAACAATATCCAAAGCTGCTGAAGGGCTAGCTGTATTAATGCCCACCTGAGCCCCCAAATCAGTACAAACTGAAACCAGGACTATATAAAATATCTTTTTCATAACTACAGAATTTATAATTTAGAAATATTCATAGTTATTTTATTGGTTAAACCGGGAGGTGTTGCAAAAGAGCAGACATTTGCGGTAAAGGTATCTCCGAATCCGTAATTAACAAAAAGGGCAATTTTTTCGTTGGCAGCCGTGGTTTCAAATATCAGAAAAACTGTGTGTGGAAGTGCAAAGTTGTAAGGACTGGAAATTACAGCACCTGAATCATTCCTTCTGGGCAAACCATTATATCGCACTACAGCCTGTCTGGTGTAAGCGGTACTTGCAGCACCTGCTTTGAATAAAGCTGTTCCTATTCCCAGCATATTATTAGAGGTATCTGTAGGACTTCCAGTACATGATGTGTAATAGTTCAGGTTTATCTTGTAAACTCCGGGAGTGGGAAAGGTGATATACTTCACGTTTGATGATGAAATTGTTGTTCCACTGACATTTAAAGTCGCCGAGGCATCGGTACCAAATCCGGCAGTGATGGTATTCGTAACCGATTGGGTAGAAGTCAGTGGAATATTCGTATAAACCCCCGTATCCGAAAGCGGAAAATTAGGGGTCGTCACAGATGACGGCATTTCCATGTAAAGATATTTGGTAGGCTCCGGAACATAGGTTCCTACTGTTCCGTCATCTTTTATAGCTAATGGCGATAAACTTCCGGACACAACAGGGAGGTTTTCATATCTTATACTTCCGTTGGTATGCAGCTTTGCGGTGGGATTAGCAACATTAATTCCCACATTCCCGTTATCAAGAATAGTCATGATTTCAGTACCACTAGAGTTATTAACTTCAAGTGCTTTTGTTGTGTTTGTGTTTCCCTTAGATTTAATATCCAGAGTTGCAGAGGGAGCGATCTCATTAATGCCAACTTGCGCAAGTAAAGATACTGACATCAGTATACTTGCAAGAAAGACTGTTTTTTTCATTCTATGTGTATTTTAAGAGTTAATCAATTAGTCATTTAAAAAAGTAAATTGAAATTCATCTGATCACTTATTTTGCAACAGATAAATGGAGAAAGAAAATTGCACGAACTTAAGTGTTCCCGATTTGGGATAAAAAATTTTTCCATCGAATTAATCATTTTAGTGTTATCAAATTATACAAGTGCTATTTTGAAATAATATAATTACAAAACTGCTCTGTTTAAATTTTCGTTACAAATATATAGCAGCACTGCAAAAAAGCCTACACTGCATTTGTACTGCATCAATTAACAAATTGAAATAGAGTAAATTACAAATATCTTGAACAAAATTTTAATATACTAACACATTTATACATCATTCTTTCAAAATACCAGTTGACCGGCATTAGATGCATATCTAATATTGAATTCTAATCGCTATCTATATATCATGAGCATTGCCATTCCAAATGTCTCGATTGAAATCAGAGTTTATATGTTTGTTCCTTTCCAGAACTTTAACCAATCAAATCCGATTATATTCACACAATTGATCACAATACATTAGTAAGCTTATAGAATCTTACTACCGTAAAGACAACAAAATGTTCACCTGCAAAAAAGCTTTTTGGAAGAATTTAAAATGAGATTAAAATTATTGAGAATACAAGATACATGAGAATTGATGATGAAATCATTAAAATCAAAATGGAACACCCAAATAAACTGCTATACGTTGTTAAAAGTAACAATATATATAATTGTTTTTTTGAGTCTGATATTCATGTCAAACCTTTAGATTGGTTGGGAAGAGAATTTTTCCCAACTCGTATAACAAACTATTTTTATAATAGTTATAGATTATTATTTTTAGGACTATTCTTTAGTAAAACCGTATCTATAAAAAGAAAGATAATTTTTTTCAAAGGAATTATTTTTTTAGTAGTATTTTCTCTTGTTGGAATTTAATGGTGATTTTAATTATTTTATTGAGATCTGCAACTAGTTTTAGCTCTTTGTACTTTGTTCTTAATTATCTATCTCCACAAGTTTATAATGTCTTATGGTTGAATGTAACCAATCATTCTCCCTGGTATCGTCTATCGAAGCTATAAACCCAAAATTGTCTACATGGAGTTTTGGAAGCAAGTAATATAAGTTAATTAATTTTCTATATACGAAACTAAACTAGCAAATTCAATATTCAGATTTTAATGTTTTTTTTCTTTAACAATTTACTTAAGGAGAAATTTTGCAGCGATAAAGTAACCTCCACCGATTACTATTAATGGAAGAGCTATTGATAGCAGCACTAGTGTCCAGATAAACACACGGAAATAACTATATAAGGATACCTTGGACGGATCGGACGGATCGTAGATTACAGTGGTTGTTTCTCCTATTATCCAAGCTGGCGGATTGCTTCCTTCAGCTAATTCGTACGTGATTAATTGGTTATCCTTTGTCTGAAAAGTGAAGATC
>Ga0182006_1000196_pt1 | contig 62428 bp, 52 predicted proteins | sample Sormic07211104_1_FD_123022 | JGI IMG/M metagenome (GOLD analysis project Ga0182006, IMG submission 123022) | Rhizosphere microbial communities from Sorghum bicolor, Mead, Nebraska, USA - 072115-104_1 MetaG | ecosystem: Host-associated > Plants > Roots > Rhizosphere | place: USA: Nebraska...
ACGCCTAGTCGGGGCGTAGCGCAGTCCGGTAGCGCACTAGCATGGGGTGCTAGGGGTCGAGTGTTCGAATCACTCCGTCCCGACCATATAATTCAAGGGGTTGCGAGATTTTATCTCGCGACCCCTTTTTATTGTTTGCCGTTTTTACCCCCACAAAACCACCGGCTCTGGGTGGAATCCTCACGGCTGCCGCGTGGGCGAGCGCAGGCTTTGGCGCTCACGCGTGTTCTCTTTACCAATGCTGTTTGGTCTTCCTCTTCAGGCCCTAACGTTTTTGAGTGTTTAAGGCTATTTTCTTGCTGATTGAGAACTACATTCAGGTCAATCATCAGCTTGTTTATCTCAGGTCGCTCGGGTCATCCTGCGTACCTGGTAGTTAGGCTTGGGTGGCACTGGGATCGTATAGCCGTCGGAGGACTAGACTGCGTAGGTCATAGTCCTGCATGAACAATCTAGCTTCAAAGGCGTGGCATCGGCCTACAAGTTGAGGCTTCTTGGCGAATAATTCGGACCCTTCTAGTACTGCGCGGATGATCCAACCTAGTTGGGCCTCCAGCCGAGTAAAAATTCTTGCTTTGACTAGCCGTCGCCTATTAGCCCGTCCGTTAGTCCGCAAACTACTCGTTCCTGCTTGCTATGGAGCAGTGGTGCAGTCATCATTTCGCCACCTTGATGGCCATTTGATACGGCTGCACGTTACGGACGACGATTCCTTCTGAACTCACCCTCCAGAACGATAAAAACGGCAATTTATGCTGCGTAGCACGCTTGCGCATATGAATGCCATAAGTCATTGATTAACAAAGCGCATGGATGTCTTCAATGCATTTTTTCAAAAGATTCTTTGCTTTTATTGCTTCCCTTTTTTCGAGCCAGGAAACAGAGCATAGCGAACCGCTCATCCCGAAGATTGACCCTGAGAAGCTCAAGAAAAAGCTGGATCTTCAAAAAATCGCTAGAGAACACGGCGCGAAAGGCATCCCGAGGAGCGGCGATACGCAATTAACCGCTGCCGAGCACGCCGTCCGTGCGGAGCTTGGCCGGATGCGAGAGCAAACGGTGAAGTATGGCGAGCAGCGTGTTAAGCAAATTCAGAATCGCCTGGACTCGATCGACATTACGCTGGATATGAACCGCGCCATCGAATTAGGGAACGAGTTTGTTCGTACGTCCGATCATCACCTTACTCGTGAAGACGGGCGTATGAAGGATTTCGCAGCTGACACAAAAACAAAATTTCAGATCCTGAGCGATTTTCGTAGCGAAAACCGCCTGCCCAACATCCCTGCAAAATGCCCCACTGGTGGTAGCCAATTTTTCAAGCTGATGGTCGTGCTTGGCTGTTGCGTCCTAGAAGGCGCGCTAAATGCCACGTTCTTCGGCTCAGGACTGGAGGGTGGTTTGCTCAGCGGTTTTACGATGGCCTTCATGTTGTCGTTTTTCAACGTACTTGCGTGTTTTCTCGCGGGGCTTGGTTTCAGAAACAAGAACCACGTCAGGGGAACACGCCAGTTTTGGGGTTGGGTCTCTCTCGCTTTGGCAGTAGCCGTCATGATTGGATTGGGGGTGTTGATCTCCTATTTCCGTTATGTGCTGACCGTGGATGAAGGCGGAAGTCAAAACGCCTTTCCTCTGGTCTGGCAAAGCCTTCGCACAGGCATATTTCCCATTCAGGATTTCGAGTCATTGATTCTGTTCTTCGGGACGATTGTGTTTGGCTGTGTCGGCGTTTGGGAGGGCTACAACTTCACGGATCGCTATCCGGGGTATGCGGGGGTATGGAGTCAATATGCTGAGGCTCACCGCCGCTATATCGAACTGATCGAAGGCTTGCGAGATAGGCTGGAAGTCGAGAAGGCCGAAGTGCTGTTGAAAATCGATAGCGGCGTGCAGGCAGCTGAAAAGGCGATCAAAGCTTTCAAGTTCAATATGAACCAGAAGTCGATAGTGAAAAAACAGGTATCCGAAACGCTGGTCATGGCCGATGAAACGCTGCAGAGCCTAACCCGCTACTACCAGAACGAAAATATGATGGCGCGCCCTACGGATGCTCAACCACCTGATTATTTTGACCATCCAGTGACATTTGGCCCCCTGGACATGCCGGATTTCAGTGTTCAAAAGGATGAGTTGCGACTGGATGCACAGGAGCAGCTTCTGCGTGAATTGGTCGCTGAAGTTGAGCCGATCCGGGCAAGAGTCCAATCCTCGTTCAATCAGCAATACAACCAGCTTCAGCCGCTCCAGGATTTGGTATAAGGGGATTTGTGATGTCGGTTTATGCCAAGCGTGAAAGTAACACCGGGAAATGGGTTTGGGGCGGTGTGATTGGCGTTGCAGTCGCCTTGGTGCTCGGCGGGATTGGCTATTACAAAATGAACCACGAAACCCTGGACAAGGAGACCCTTTGCCCCAGTAACGGCCCTAAAGGCCAATATGTCGTGTTAATTGATAACACCTCGCCGTTCCCTTTCACCCAGAAGGCTGCTTTGTCCCAGCGGCTCAAGACGATGGTGGTGAACGAGGTGCCTGAAGGGCACCTGCTTTCTGTGTTTTTGCTCGGGGAAAAATTTGAGCAAAACGAAAAGCCTATCTTCGAACGCTGCAACCCTGGTCAGTGGGGCGATCGCAGTCAACTCACGGCGACCAAGAAGTTTGTTGATAGGGATTTCAATGAAAAGTTCGCCAAGCCGCTCGATGCCGTTGTGCGCCATATCCCACTCGACGAACACAGCAAGCTGTCACCCATTTTTCAGATGCTCCAACTGGTAGGCATCAACGGGTTCGATCATGCCAACGTAAAAGGTGACCGCAAGCTTGTCATCTACTCGGACATGTTGGCCAACATGCCTGATTTCTCAATGTACAAAAATAAACGACACAATTATGCAGAGTTTGCCAAGTCTCCTTATGGTCGCAACGCCCAAGCGCCAGGCTTAAACGGAGCCACCGTGACCATCAATTTGCTGGCTAACGAGCAGAAAACGCCACAAACCAACGAGCTTGGCAATTTCTGGGCTCAATATTTCGAGGCCAACGGGGCTTCGGTTGAGGGAATTACTGCAATGGAGGGGCTGTAATTGGACTTCAACAAGCACGTGCGCCGGGTGCAAACCTACTTCATTGCGGCGGTAATACTCAAGGCTACTTTGGCCGTAACCAGCCTCCTACTCAACGAGCCTTTCTGGCTCGGCTTTGTGCTTCCATTGCTCGTGATGTGTTGTTATTGGTTTGTAGGTTACCGCGTACGGGAGAAGTGGAACGTCCAGCTCACCCTCGCGAAATTTGCGGACTCGGTGTACTACCTCGGGTTCTTATTCACTGTCGGCAGCATCATCATCTGTCTGCTCGACATTAACTCCATTGGTGAGAATCTCAATGGAATGGCCGTTCGGTTTGGCGCCGCGATGGTGAGCACAGCCATAGGCATGCTAGCCAGGGTGCTACATACAGGCTTCAAAGTTGATACAAACGACGCGGTCAGGAGCGTTGAGGAGCGTGCTGTTCAGTCGGCTGAAAACCTGACCATGGCTTTTGACGCTGCCAGCCAGCAGCTGGAGGTGTTCAGGGATCAAGTTATGGCTGCTTCCAAGGAAGCAGTGCAGAGCGTCCATGAGCAAATCACCACGATCTCTCAGCACAGCACCAATGCTATGGATGCGTTTTTCGCCAGCGCTACCCGTCAAAGCAATGAAGCTTTCGAACGCATCCTTAAACAAGCCAATGACGCCAGTACGGATTTACTGACCACCATCAACGGGCTTTCTGAGAAGAGCTCTCAGACACTCGATCACATGGAATCGCATGCACTCGACTTCGGTAAAAAAGCACAGGAGCGGCTCGATCGGACTCTGTTCCCGGATAACCTGTTCGCTCAAAAACTTAACCCCGCTATTGATACGCTATCCGGAACCACCGACACCCTGAACGAAGGGGTCTCGACATTGGCATTGGACGTCAAGGCTGCCGCTCGGATGGTGGGCACTGCGATCCGTAGTTTGAACACCAAAACTGAAACGATCGGGCAGGCAGTCGCCGCGGTTAGTTCTATCGTGGAAAGCCAAGAACGCTTGGCGCAATCGATGAAGTCACAGGGCAGTGACGTCATGGATCGAGTGGAACAAATTCAAAAAAGCTATCTGGATGCGTTGGAAGATCAACGAGAGGATTTCATGGAGGACATGAAAGCTAACCAGCAGGTATTCGCGAAAATTGTCGAAAAGCTTGAAGAATTACGCACTGTTGTGAGTGACGAAACCACAGTGGAGCGTTTAACTCAGGAAGTAACGGGCGCACTAAATGCCGTCAGCGATTCCGGTGTTAAGAGTAACGAGGTCTTCGCGGACAATTTACGCTTGACGTTGATGCCGTTGGTGGAGGCGGTCGTGGCCAGCAGTGATGTGCATAAGGCGCTGGCTGCCAGCGTTGAATCGAGCAACCGCGGCATCGAGGCGGCGAATGCCAGATTGCTGGATGAGCTGATGGGCAAGATTGATCTAATCAGCAATCCTGAAACACGTTTGTTAGCGGCCAGCGAAGAAGCTTTCGGACCATCACTCGAGTCAATTGCCAACGCGACGCTGGCCCTCGACCATGTGCCTGCGTCGGATGTGAGAACTGCCTGATGAGTTCTAAAAATGATCAGGTGTTTCAACTGTCACTTACCGAAATCTGGATCATTTTGTGTTTCATTCTTCTTTTGCTGATGGGGTACAAAGTTTGGCAGCTCACGCATAAGAATACGGAGATGGCGAACAAAATTTCCGCCTATCAAAATATCGATGAGCGTGAACAAGCTATCAAGCTTGCGAGTGATGAGCTCAAGGCGCGAATGGTTTCTCTTAAGGTGAAAAATCCAGACGAGATCATTTCGAAGCTCATCGATGCCTCCAAGGCAAAAGAAGAGGCCGGCCGCCTCAAGGTGCTACTCACTCAGAAAGATGAACAGCTTACTGCGCTAGCCGCTATCGATAAGGCTTTGCAGGAGGCTGGTAGCAAAAACAAGGGTGAAGATGCCAAGCGCCTTATCCTTGAAACAATGATGTCCTATGACCAGCTCAAAAAACTCGTGGTCGATCCTGACCAGGAAAAGGACGCACAACCCACGGACGTCATCAAACGCATAGGTGCTCTCAAGGCAACTGAGCAATTGTTGAAGACCGCGTTAGGGCAAGAAGTCGTTCCGACTTTGGAGCAGATTTCAGACATTGTGAAGAACGCTGAAGCTTATGCCCAAGCCGAGAAACAAGGTGCAAATCCGACGACGTTGCAGAAAACCAACAGTGACCTGAAAGGGCAGGTTCAGTTTCTACAAAACAAGCTGAACAAGGGCAAGGGAGGCGATCTGCCGCCTTGCTGGGCGAACGAAGCCGGCAAAGCAGAAATGTTCCTCACGGTGTACTTGAAGGAGGACTCGCTGAGCTTTGAACCGGCCTGGCCGCCAACACGACAGGCAGATGCTGAAGCGCTCCCGAATTTCTCCGCTCTGATGGCAAACACCACTCGCACGTATGAGGACTTTCTTCAGGCGGCACGCTCCATATCTGATTTAGCCAATCAACGAGAGTGTAAATTCTATGTGCGACTGGCGAGTCAAATTCAAGGGGCAGTGATGTCCGATCGGCGCCGCCTGATGATAGAAAATTTGTTCTACAAGGTTGAAGTTCGACGTTAGGTCTTGTCGTCGACATGCGGTTTCTGAGCCGTGTTAACAGGCTCAGAATTACGCAAGGCTAGGCTGGTAATGATCACTCATCACCAGCCCAGTGGCGGGACGTCAGCGTGTTCGCGCGTAGTCGCGTCGGCGCAATGCAGCGGTTTCTTCGTAAGCGTATGCCGAAGTCACCTTGCATAAACTGTCGGGTCATCACGAAGAGCTTCACAGCGAGCAGTTCCTAGGAAGGCTTCCCCTGTAATCAGTTGCTGGTAGAGGATTGTCGCAGCACACTCAGCTACTCGCCCCACCCAAAGGAACTGAAATCACATGAAGGATCAACCTAGCCCTATCCCCCTTGTTATCCTTGACGTTCAGGACGCCATTGATCGCCCGAACTGGGATGGAAAAAATAATCCTGGGTATTTGGCGGTGATCCAACGCCTTCTCGCCCTCTGGCGGTCAAACGGCTGGCCAGTTCTTCACGTGAAGCACGATGAACGGACTCCTACATCCAGCTATTACGTCCATGGCCCGTGGAATGGCATCAAGAAAGACGTTGCCCCGATCGAGGGAGAAACCGTCATTATCAAACAGGAAAACTGCGCATTCATCGGCACCGAATTGGACGCCATTCTTACAAAGATGCGAGTAAAGCGTTTGGTGCTGACGGGCGTTGTCATTCATAACAGTATGGACGCCACAGTCCGTGCGGGAAAAGCACTTGGATACAGCATCGTCCTTCCCTCAGACGCTACGACAGCCGTGCCCGTCGTCGGGCCGCATGGAAAGTCCTGGGACGCCACAACCGTTCATGAACTGACCTTGGCAATACTCGGTGATGAATATGCCGATGTCATGTCGTCGGACGAAGTGGTCGCACAGCTCACCCTATGAAGCTTGAAGGTACCCACTGATGTGGGAGCAGTTGACCTATTTCACTCGCCCGCTGCGTCGGCAGGCGGGTGAGAACATCCTTTAGATATGCATATGGGTCATGCCCGTTCAGCCGCGCCGATTGAATCAAACTCATGATCGCCGCCGCTCGTTTTCCGCTGCGTAGCGATCCTGCAAAGAGCCAGTTTTTGCGTCCAAGAGCCCAGGGTCGGATCTGGTTCTCGCACCAGTTATTATCAATGGGTACAGCCCCATCATCGAGGTAGCGCGACAGCGCTGCCCAGCGTTTCAAGCTGTAGTCCAACGCTCTACTGATCGCCGAACCTCCGGGCACGAGATCGCGATGGGCGATCATCCAGGCATGTAGCGCATCCATTACCGGTACGGCTTTTTCTTGCCGTATTCGGCGCCGTAACTCCGGCTCCAGGTTACGGACTTCGCTCTCGATTTCGTAAAGCAACTGGATATAACGCAGCGCCTGCTCGGCGAGCATGCTCTTGTTGGTGGCGTGCAGTTCGAAGAACTTGCGCCGTGCATGGGCCATGCAGCCAATCTCTGTCACACCGAGTTCGAAGCTGGCCTTGTAGCCGCCAAAGTCATCACAGACCAGCTTGCCCCGCCAGTCTTGCAGGAAGTTGCGAGCATGCTCTCCGGCGCGGCTGGGGCTGAAGTCGTAAACCACCGCTGCCACGTTCGAGAACTGGCTGGTGGCGTAGGCCCAAACATAAGAGCGGTGGGTTTTCTTTGAACCCGGAACGAGCATCTGTACCGGTGTTTCATCGGCGTGGATGACCTGTTGCCCGAATACCACGTTGCGCAGCGCATCGACCAGAGGCTGTAACTGAGCGCCAGTCACACCCACCCATTGAGCCAAAGTTGAACGTGGAATCGCCAAGCCAGCTCGACCGAAGATCGATTCCTGGCGGTAAAGGGGCAAATGGTCGGAAAACTTGGCGATCATGACGTGGGCCAGCAGCCCGGCAGTCGGGATGCCCTTGTCGATGACTTGCGCCGGAACCGGCGCCTGCATCAGCGTTTCGCAGTCATCGCAGACCCACTTGCCACGGACATGACGTTCAACAGTAAACACGCCGGGCGTGTAGTCCAGCCTCTCGCTGACGTCTTCACCGATGCGTTTCAGTGCACAGCCACATGGGCAGCGGGTGTTGTCCGGCTCATGATGGATCAAAGTGCGTGGAAACTCTGGCGGCAACGCCGTGCGCTTGGGCTTCTGTTCTTTCTCCATCGCCGCTGGCACTGTTTGCAACGCCTGAAGCTCTGCTTCAATCGCTGCGATATCGGTATCGATCAGGTCATCGAGCAAGCTGGCCTGCTCAGGACTCATCTGCTCGCTGCGCTTGGCAAACTTCAGGCGCTTGAGTTGGGCGATCTCGTGGGTCAGTTTCTCGATCATCGTTTGGTCGCGGTTGATCTTCTGGCCCATGGTCTCGACCGTCTTGCCCATAGTCTCGACTTGCTGGTCGAGTGTCTCGACACGCTGTATCAACTGCACCGCCAAAGCGCGCAGTTGTTCAGGATTGAGGTGGTCGAGATTGGGGAAAGTCATAGTGCCGATTTTGCCAGAGCAGGCAATTCGCGGCGATAAAGCGATAGGCTAATGGCAGCCCTTAAAGCAGTGTGATCGCGCCGCCGGAACCCGCGCGTTGCCATGGTAAACCCAACACCAAGGCCTGAAGTTGCTCGGTCTCCAGCTCCATTTCGAAGCCATGGCGAATGCTTGGCCAGTGGAACTTACCTTGGTTCAACCGGCGAGCCGCCAGCCAGACGCCGAAACCGTCATGCACCAGAACTTTCATCCGAGTGGCACGGCGGTTGGCGAACAGATAAGCACAGTGCGGCTGCGCCGCACCAAACACCGCGATCACTCTGGCCAAGGCGGTCTCGGTACCGGCGCGCATGTCCATCGGCTCGGTGGCGAGCCAGATGGAGTCGATGCGGATCATCGCAGCAAGTCTCGAAGAAAGGTCGCGCAGGCAGCAGCACTTTCAGTGGGCCAGTTCACTTTGACGGTACCTCGCGGGTGCTGGATCTCAACGCAGATATTCGATGGTGCCGCTTGCGAATTTGCTCCAGCCAGGTGCATGGGTAACGGAATAAATGCAGGTTGCAGCGCCGTGCTTTTCTGCGCCTGCACCCGAATCCATTTGTGGACAAGGTTTGCGTTGAGGCTATGGCTGAGTGCGATGCTGGCAATCGAAGCGCCGGGCTGGGCACACTCTTGAATGACCTGCACCTTGAAGGACTTGGAGTAGGAACGGCGTTGTGGCTGCATGAAATACCCGCTCAAAAGGCTAGAACTGGTGCCCACTTAAATTTAAGTGCACACCATGACTTGCCTTTGCGAGGCCGGGTAGATGACTTGGCCGGACGGATACGTTTCTTCCACTTATTTTTCCAGAGAATGACTCTGTGCAAAAAGAATTGCGGTCGAGATATCGAGCGATATGGAAGCAAACGACTTCATCAGCAAGGATTGCGGCAGTGCCCAATCCCACTTTTCGCGCAGCATGTTTTCCACCTCCGAAAGTATCGAATCTAGATCAGCAGCATCCAGGCTTCCGACTTCCTTCAGTGCCATTTGGGTTCGACCGATGTCGGCGTCAACCTCAATGGTAAGGCCTGCGTTATCACAAGAAAGGCCGACATGATTGAGTAACAAGCGCAGTGCATCGTTGGCATGATCACCTAGCCAGCTCATCAGATAACACTTACCGCCCGACTCAACTATGTAGCGCTTACCAAGTCCCAGCGAAACAAATGTCTTTCGAGCCTCGTCGAGAAGCTCTTGAGCCCCTTGATCAATAAAGGGGCAGGGGATTGTGTCTGCCAAGACGGATCGCATTTCTTGGCGTACGTTGTCATGCACCATCGCACCCAGACCATCGAACTGAGGAGGGGCACCACCGCGTGCTGCTGAAACGATGATGACTTTGGCCTGGAGATCAACATCACGAACCTGCCACCTCCGACCTCCGAAAATAATGCGCTGATCCTTGGTTAGTGGACGGCTTACCGGCACAGATCCCAGTGCCCTACCATCGCATACAAGGCGAAATTCTTCGTCGCTGGTGAATGCGCTGTAGAACTCATAGTGGTTGATCAATCGCTCTCCAACCGTTCCAGGAAGCAGCAATCCTGAGCTGTCCTGAACAATGAGCTCGTGTTTTCCGAGCGTCTTTAGCAGTTTCACAAAGTCTGGTTTTTCAACTTTTGGAAATGCTCCTTCAGCAATCAAACTTTTCCAGATATCTGCAGCAGATGCACCGCCGCACTGGGCAATCACTGAAAGACATTGTTGAACGAGGGTGGACGCGTGAATGCCTTGAGCCCTGGGAGGTTCAAACCACCCCTTGGCCAGCAGTCGAACCATGGCAATCGTTTGAACCAAGCCTTGGCGCAGTTGATCCGAGAGGCTCGATCCATCTTTGAGTGGCGACTCCTTGCAGTAAACGCGCAGCGTTGCTTTTTCTCCTGGGCGCCTTCCCGATCGCCCTAGACGTTGTCGCAGACTCGCCACCGATGGTGGGGCACCAATCTGCACGACTGTTTTGATGCTGCCGATGTCTATGCCGAGCTCAAGCGTCGTGGTGCAAATCGCGGATGCTGCATGAGTCCCTGCCTTGAGAGCATGTTCTGCTTGCTCACGTAAGTCCTTCGAAAGGCTACCGTGATGAGGCCAGAATTCGTTAGGCACGCCGTCTTTCTCGCAGCGCCGTCGCAGTTGATCTGCGTACCATTCAACCTGAGATCGGCTGTTTGGGAAAATCAGGTTGTTACTGCCGCGTAACACCTTGTAAAGATGATCAGCGATCGCGAAGTCTGGGCTTGCCTCGTTCTCTGTCTCGTCTTCATTTTCCGCCTGGTCAGAGAGCTTTACGGGCTTCTTCTTGAGCTCGCTCATGGGGGGCTGAATGTAACCACGAACTTGCACCTGGAGAGTCTGGTTGGAGCTTTTTGATTCAATGATGGTAACGCCATCGGCATTTCCCGGGCGCAAAAACTCCGAGGCCATCTTCATATCGCCGAGGGTGGCTGAGAGCCCGACTCTAGGGAGACGGTGGCCGGCAACAAGTTCTACCCGATGCATTAGCGACTGAAGTTGCTTGCCTCGTTCGCTACCGATGAACGCATGCAGCTCATCCACGACGATATAACGCAGGTGTTGGAACACCCCGCCAAGACTTGAACCGCGGTTGACGAACAGGGCTTCAAGAGATTCAGGAGTGATCAGAAGCACCCCCTCAGGGGACTTCAAAAAGCGATGTTTTTTGCTTGAGGAGATGTCCCCGTGCCAAGCGACTACGGGAATCTCAAGCTGCTCACAAAGACGGCTTAACCTGTCCCACTGGTCGTTGATCAGGGCCTTGAGTGGGCTGATATACAGCACCGAACCGGGTGGGACATCATGATTCAGCAGATTGGTGAGGATGGGAAGAAAAGCAGCTTCGGTTTTGCCTGCCGCTGTTGCGGCGGCGATGATGACATCCTGATCGGCATTCACCAGAACAGGTACCGCCCATTCCTGGGCGTCGCGCAAGGAAGTCCAGCCTTCCGCCCAAACCCACCGCTGGATTCGGGACTCAAGTTGATCGAAACCCGATGACTCAGAGTGTGAAGGTGGCAAGTTCATCGTCCGCATCGACTTTGGTATCGTCTTCGCCGCCCGAGTCCCTGGCGACCTCGACGGCTCCAAGCAGCATTCGCCAATCGGCGCCCGGGTTTTGCTCCAAGATGGCGAGCAGGTTGATGAACGCTGTGATCGTGGTACGTGGCGTGCGGAAGTAAGCTTCTCCCAGGCGCTGATTACAATGCGCCATGAACAAGGGGAGCGCTTCGTCAGGTAGTAAGTATTTTTCGACATCCCCGCCAGCGTATACGTGACGAAGCTTCTGAAGCAGCACGTAGAAGTCTTCCGGGGTCAGGCTGGTCAGGCGAATGACCGGCCCCGACAGATCCACCAATCCTGATTTTGCAAACGAGTTTTCGGCCAATCGAGATTGCAGGGCAGGGTAGCTGAATAGCCCCCGACGAGTGTCCATTAAAAACTCAGGTGTGCCACCTAAAACGAAACCAAGCCCTTCGGACGATCCTTGCAGAGAGTCGTTGAGGATACGAAGGATCTGTTCGTAATTGGCATTACGAGCTTGGGTATTGGCCAGTTTGTAGAGGTTGACCAGTTCGTCGAGGCAGATCATCAGACCGCCAAAACCTGCAAGTCTGACGAATCTCGACAGAAGCTTGAGCTGATCATAGACGGAGGCATCATCAATGATGGTTCGTACACCCAAGGCTGCTCGGGCATCAGTCTTAGTGGTGAACTCTCCACGCAACCAACGGATGGCGTCGGCCTTGAGCTGCTCGTTGCCTTCTTCAAAACCTCGGCAATAGGCGGCAATCACCTCCGCAAAATCATACCCGTTTACCATCTCGGTCAGCTCGGCCAAGTGAGCACGAATAACAGTCTCGCTGTCCGTACCTGCCGCCTTGGCTTCGGTTTTGGCCTGAGAAATGAATTTCTCAACAATGCCTTGCATAGCCCCACCGTCGGGCTTCGTACGCGTCGACATGTTTTTAGCCAACTCGGAGTAAAGCGAACGTGCTTGCCCACCCGTGGCATGTAATCTGCGATCTGGGTTCAAGTCGGCATGCATGGTGACAAGCTTGCGCTCCATGGCAATGGCTCGTACCAGGTTCAGAAAGAACGTCTTGCCCGCACCGTACTCGCCAATGACGACTCGAAATGCCGATCCACTTTCAACCAGGCGATTGACGTCCTTGATCAGTGCATCTAGTTCGCCTACCCGGCCAACCTGAATCAGGTGTTGGCCCACGCGAGGAACGACGCCTGCGCGTAGCGACTGGATGACCGCATCGCGATCCTTGGCTCTGATAGTGCTCATAGGGCTAACTCTTCCAGAATGTCTGTATTGATCTCGACCGGGTCATCACCCTCAGTGACGGGCATGTCGAAACGTTCAAAAGCCATGTCGTTAATTTGTTCCAGGGCACCATCGAGCATCAGCTCCATGTCGCTGGCGGCAGCTTCAAGTTCGGAGCGGCTCCACTCAGGGCGTGAGATCAGCAACCGAAGGAATGCAGAGTGTTCCAAATCGAGACCATCAATGTCTGCACTCGATTTTTGTACTGATTCTGCCACATCGATCAACTGTTCCGGTTCGTCAATCTGGTCATCAGTGAAGACTTTGGCAAGGAGGGCGGAGACCTCTGCGGTTTCTCGTTGCAGTTCTGCAATGCGCTCGTGATCAAGCACGAACCCTTGATTTGCAGTGGATTTGATCGGGGTACCAGGCTCGGAACGAGGAATGCCGGCCTTTGGTTTTACGAAGGCAATACTTGCTCCAGATGCAGCACCGTGGAGATCGCTGTACAGCAACTGACTGTCCAGCTGAAGGGCCTTGTAAACGCGCTCAAGAAGTTTCACTTCCAATGGGCTGACGATGCCATCTGCTTGCGCCAGATGGGCCAGGAAGCTGGCAATCGTGCGTTTGGCTTCGACCGTTAGTGGGTCGAGTTTTTTCTTTAGGCTGGCCAGCGTTGGTGGTTGCTGGATCTGGATTCGCAGGTGTGCTTTAAGGCGTTTGCGATGGGCCACACTCAGGTGATTCCAGGAGTCGATGTGTTGAGCAAGAAGCGTAACTTCCTCAGTGGAGGTATCACCATCGGCAGAAGCCACAGCACTAGCAAGGTCGAGCGTCACCGAAGCAGCATTGTAGGCTGCAGAAGCTCGCAGTGACCCGTCTTCTGGTTGAGTCACGAACAGCGCGATTTGATCTTCTGCTTTCGGTGTCTTACTGCCAGCCAGTACGTCGGGTTCAATACCGATGTGAAGCGATTCCAGCGCGCGAGCAAGTGCAAGTACTTTGTCGCGGGACAGGGCGCCGGCGCTCTTGAACCGGCCTGCGAGTTCGCCAAAGCTCATGACAATCAGGTCGTCGCCAATTCTGAATTGAAGCTCGTCCAATTCTGTACGGGCTGCCGTCGGCCAGAGAGCGACGGGAAGTTGCAAAAGACCTTCGAGAGCTTCTGCGCTATCAGGGTTGCGGCCCAAATATCGGCTGTAGGGTTCAAGCTCGGTAGTGCATAGCTCAACCAGCCACTGCAGGCTTTTTCGTGTACCTGACGTGGCCAGGACATCAGGAAGGTCACCCAAACTAAGCGTGGGGGCCATTAAAACCGCGGAGGCCGGCCGATAGCTGGTTTTAAGTTTGGTCTTGTTCTGCGCCAGGACAAGACCCTTAGGATGGGCGCTTGTGTACTTAAGCTTGAACAGTCTCGAAAAGACATCCTTGCAGCGAGTCACGGGCGTGCGTTTGCTGATGTTGGGGTCAGCTAGCGCCCAGGCTAATGCCCAATCGGCATCAAGGGGGCGCTTGTTGGAAGCGAATTGCCCCAGACCTACGCGCAGTGGCAGTGGCATCTCGTAGCTATACGCGACAACGTTGGGAGGTGGGCCAAGGTAAAGGTCTGGATCGATCTTGGTGTTGCTCAGGTAATCCAGAAAACCTTCCGCATATCCCCTGAAGGACCTATTTTCCCCGTAGATACTCAATAGGCGCTGGACTTCTTCTACGATCAAAGGAAGCTCAGCCTTAACACCCGGGTCACTCACTGCGTCAACGAGTGCTCGACGCTCTAGACCATAGAAATACAAAAATACGTAGCCGGTGTCTGCCAGTGGGTAACGACGGCCGCCCTCCAGCCATTGAAGGTATCCACGGCGAGCCTCTGACGTGATGGAGTGAAAACTAGGCCAATAGGACATCAGCCGTTCTTCTAGATTGACGTGTGTCTTTGCGATACGGAGCTTGGGGTTTATCAGTGAAGGTTCTTCAGCATCGTGCCGGCCACCTAGTACGCTGCCCATATAGAACATGCCACCCGGAATTAAAAAGCCGGAAACGGTGACAGATTCACTCGCGGGCACCCAGCGAACATCAGTTTTTTGCGTGCTCGCATTTGGAATTTTGAAGGACTTTGAAGATGCTGGGCCGAGTTGGACAGTGTAAAAATCAGAGGTTTCCTCTGTGCCCATATGGCTCCCTGAAACCTCTCGCATAGAGAAAGTGAGGCCTGACCGTTGATGCTCTCGTAGACGTTCTGTCTCCGAAACGGCCACTGAAAATTGCTCGGCCTGTCGCCTTGAGCGACGAACCAGCAGCCAAAAAACCGCGGCAATGCAAGCAATAACACCAATGGCGATCCAAGCATTTTTCGGGATCGATGCGACTGCGCCGAAGGCCAGAGCGAAAATGATCAGGATGCCATTACCTGTGGAGTTTTTTACCTTCTTCCTTGCCATGAGTCGTTTCAACCTTGAAAAATGGGTGCTGGCGCAATGGCAGTATCCGATAATTGCCTTACGAGAACCATGGGGTGAGGAACGCTATTGATCGGAAAATTTCGCTTGCGCACGAATAGCTACAATCATCAGAAGTAGCTTTTCAGCAGTAAGCGCGCACGCTCCATTGGCCGATTGAGATCAATGCGCATTTGAATGACTTTTTCAATGGATATCCCGGCAATTTGGCGCATTCGCTATACCTCAGTAGCGGAACCACTGGGCGAACGAGTCCATGTTTTAGTTCAGCCAAATTGCGTACCTCAGCGAAAGTGGCTGAACATGCAACAGCTTTTTGACGTCCTCGCACTGGTCGCCGGAGCTGGCATACGGCGCCCTCGAAAAAATCGTAGATTGTGTTGTAGCTTGCGCTGGCAAGTAGCCTGAGGTCCATCAAGCTGTGTTTTGGATCGGGTTCCTGAAACTGAGTCTTAAAAGTAAGAGCAGGCGCTGAATGCCCCTGAGGTTTAAGTATTCAAGCGGCCAGCCGATAGATTCCTAATAGGGAAGTTGACTAACAGCGGTCACGTAGCCGCGCTAGGTGAACCCAGAGCAAAAGGGATTCGTGTGATGCAAGTCTGCAGTTTTTCGCCAGCGGTGACCTGGCCACCCTCGTGTACCCCCCCAGCATCCGTGCCCATACTAAGCACTCTACTGGTCATCTGTACTCAGAGCTCTCTTGGCCCTACCTGAGTCTCCAGTAAAAAGTGGCTTGCTTTCAGGGCCGCCAAGCGGCGGCAACATCGACGATCGAAAAAGGAAACGATAGTGACCCTGCAGTCCCCCGAAGTCCTGCTTGAAAGCCTGAACAATGCACTGCGCCACCTCCGCGGTGCCTGCACTGATCTGGGCAATGAAGAAATCGACGATAAGCTACTGGAAGTCATGCGCCGGCTGTTGCTTGCTCAGGTGCTAGGCGACACTTGGGTAGTTGCAGTTGGCGGCTCTCAAGGGGCGGGCAAGACGACGTTGATGGCATGTTTGTATGGCTTGCTCGAAGCCGAAGATAAATGGCTTGAGGGCAACGAGGGCCGGGGTGAGAAAATGCCTGTGTTGGTTCTGGAGCAGGAAGGCTTGCAACAGGTACAGGGTTTTGTGCGCCGTTTGTTGAAAGACGAGGGAGCTAGCAGTTTCACGCTTCAGGATGTTCCGGTCGAGGTCGCCGAATTTCATCGAGTAATCAGCGATCCCGCCACCGGTGATTTACTGCCCGTGCTACGTGTGCCGCGTCGGTATTTCAAGCGCGACAACCAAGCTTGGTTGCTACTGCCCGGTTATGAGAAACAGGACCGTGATAACCGTGCCTGGCAGGAACTGATGCGTCAGGCCATGGTGGCGGCAGGTGGCTGTATTGTGGTAACCGATAAAACTCGAATGGCTAATCAACAACAAGTCGAGATCGTCAAAGACATGCTTGACGGCGAACTGTCGGGTGTTCGGCCCTATGTGGCGATTACCAAAACTGAAGACAGCCGCGATGACTTAGCCGAGCGCCAGCAGCTACGCAACAGTGCGCAAACAACGTTTCAGGTATCGGCCGAGGCCGCTGAGCGTCACATCATCCTGACTGGTACCGACGACCCCGCATATATCGAGCACTGGATGCCTCACATGGAGCGCGCGATCCACGACCTAAACTTCACCGGTCAGGCCAACCGTCATTTGCAAATGAGCGATCTCTCCAATCTGGTCGGTAAGGACCTGACACGGGTGTTAAGCCTGATCCGTAGTAAGTCGCAATTGTATTTTAGCGCCGACGAAAGCACAGAAGGTGCGCAGGTGTTGCAAGCGGTACTGGAAGAGTTCGATGACGCAGCGCAGGACCTGCGGGATACTCATCTGAAACTGGTAAGTGAGTTGGTAAGCCAGGCGCTTTTAAAGGCCAGTGATGCGCTAGATAAGGTGTTGAAGGAAGATCACGAAGGTTTCGGCAACTGGATCTCCAACGTTTTCGATACCACCAGTGAAACCAAGATGAAAATGAGGGCCGTAGTAAAGCAGGCGTGGGAACACGGCGCCTCGCAACTTTTCATTCGATACTCGGAAGAGCTGGCGAAGCTGACAGGCAGTAAGCTGGGACGAGAGGATAAGGCTCCAGACGCCAACGGACCTCAACTGTTGCTGACACAGGAGCAGTCGCGCTCGCTGAAACAGGTTGGCTATATGCATCCTTCTGGACAGATAGTCACTTTTAAAGCGCTGACCCCTGACATCGCCAGCGATGTACGCCTGCTACTTGGTCACCGTTCACACGAGAACGTCAGCACTCTTCAGGCATCCAGTAAGTCGCTGAGCAAAAGCGTTAAAATAGTGCCTGCGATTGCACTCGAGTACACGCGTCTGGTCTACGCCTTGCCGGAGGTTATCCAGATCCACGATGTCGCGGTAACGACAGAGGCAGCGCAGGGAAGTAACCTCGTGGAGGACGGCGTCAAGAGCCTCAGCGCGGGTGTAGATCTCGGCAAAACGGCTATTAAATCGCTGGCGACGCTAATGGCGGTTGATGTCCTCAGTGATGGCAAAGCAGATATCCTGGCGACGATTATTGGTGATACTTCGTCGGACGAAACGAACCTACCTGCAGTGCCAATGACGCTTCACCCAGCTGCCGTCGCAGTCGCAGCAGCAGTTGCGGCAGGCTACTTGACTGCTGTGGCGGTGACACGGCTACGTACGTTTGAAAAGGCCGCCAGCGCGCAAGCACACTCCATGCTCCATAGCGTACATGACGCCCACGTCGGCCACTTGCGCAAACAGTTCGATGACACCATGGCTGTGGCGCGGGGCAGGATCGTTGAGGCACTGCGAACACGCTATAAAATGGATGAAGGTCTGATGCGCAAAGACCGTCTGGCCCGTGCTATGGCCGATGTGAAGTCGCTGACCAGTGACCTCCGTCATGATCTCGACGCTTCTGCCGCTGGCCTTCACGTGTTTGCCGATGGACGCGGGGTCTGAAATGACATCGAACCAGGCTGTAGAGTACTGGCACGCCTTACAGGTGCGACAGCCAGAATGGGCTCTACGTGCTTACGCGCGTCTGGTTCAGACATTGAGTCGGGACGTACAGCAGCGTCTGCAACTCAGAGAGACGGCGACTGAACCGTACGTGGTGGTTTTCGGTAAAACGCAAGTAGGTAAAACCACGCTGCTGCTGGACCTAATGGGGGTTGTACCGGCCCAAATGGGCAGAATCTCAAAGGTACTGCGCGGTGGGCGCGAGGCTGGTCAGTCGGCCACCGCAACAACCATGGAGTATTGCCGCTCGACTAGCGAACGCTGGGGGTTGACCCGTAAGGGCGAGACTCGTTGGCTGGTTGAGGACAGAGATATGACCCTGGCCTTGGGTGCGCTGCGTACGGAGATGGAGCGGGGTCAGTTAAAAGCTGAAGTATCTCCCTGTGTCGTTCACCTTCCTGAGAGCTGCTTCTTGGGCGGTGCCCAAGGCTCTAGCGTGCGGATACTCGACCTGCCCGGTGATAACCCTGCCAATGAAGAGGAGCAGCGACACGTTAACCTGATGGCCAAAACGTACTTGCCCTTCGCAGACCTGATCCTGTTGGTAGGCAAAGGCGATGACCTTGGTTTCTTGTGCCCCGGGGCGATCACGCTCCCGGGCATTGAAGACTGGCAATCCATGCCTTATCGATTTCGGGTTGTCACCACTTACTCGTACTTCTCGAAGTCAGTAAAAGACATACTGCGTAAAGAGCATGAGGTCGATGCGGCTCAGGTGCGCCAGCGACTGATTGAGCAGGTTGAGCGGTTTGGTAAACTCAGCGAGCCTGCCCGTGAACCGCGGTTGTTCTTCCCGCTCGAGTTCGGTAACAGCTGGCATCAAGCGGAAAAGGATGACCCGTTGCTGCATTCGCGTATGGCGCCCATTATCACCGCCTTACGCAAGGAATTGCTTGAGCAGATTACTAGCAGCACCACGCCCATGGGGCGCCTGAGAAGTACGCTCGATACCCATATCAGCGTGCGCTACATCCTGCATAAGAAAACTTGCGCTGTTGAAGAGACGCTCCAGGCGCTTGAGTTGCGCAGAGTAGCCTTGACCACTGAGGTTCAGAATTGGGCGGTAATACTTGAGAGATCGCACCGGCGCTTCAAAGACGTCTCCGAACTGTTGTCCAAAAAGCCTTATGAGCAGGCCGAGGCCGCTATAGCGCAGGCTACTCAGGCTTTGCTGGCTGATCCTAATGAGCGGTACAGGCCAAAGGAGGGGGGCGTAAAGGACGACCGGGAGACCCTTTACACGTTGATCAGGGAGTACGCTCGTACATTAGGCGCTATTCGTCTTGACGTTCAGCCCGGCAATTGCCCGCTCCCATACTGGCGACAGGTTCGTAGACTTTTCGAGGCGCCCGAGCAGAAAAGTGTGGATGATATTCTGAGCGCCGAGTTCTGGTCGATCCGCTCCGTACTCAGCGACTATTGGATAGACACCTACTGGTCATCTAGTAACTACCAAGAAGACCGCGCTCGCGTGCGCCGGGCCGGCACGGCAGCATTAACGAATCTGGCGGGCCTGTGGCGAGACCAATGGCTGAAGGCCCTTACGGGCACCCAGCGAGCAACGAGTCAAGAGCTCCAGCAGGTTAAGAACCAGGTGGCGCTGCATGAGGACGAGACGCGGCTTGCCCAAGCCCGCCTTGGTGTGATTGAACAAAGTATCGTTGAACAGGACGCAGAGCGCACTCGTATCACACTGGACTCCAAAGAGGACCTTGAACGCTGCGAACGCTTCATCTGCCTGCTTGAGCAAGAATATAGTGCCACGCTGGATCAACAATACGCCGCTGCGCTTGCACAGAGTGACCCCAGCGACGCCTTGCTTGGGCTGTTTTCCTGCGTTGCTCTGAGTCAGCAGTACTACGAATTTCTAGCGTTCAACCAGCAGGCAGCGGGCTAAACAAAGCCTGCGAGGTTTACGCGCTTAATCCAATGTTCTAGAGAATCCATTGTGAGTGATCAAATCCAGGAAAAAGAGAAAAGCCTAGCTGAATTGATGGTGAGAATTCTCAAGGAGCCGCTTAAGCCGCTGGGTGAGTCCGTAAAAGGTTTGGAGGGCGATCTTACCGACATCAAGGCAGAGATCGAACTGGTCGGTGTCCCCCTAGCGGATTGCCTAGCGCAGAGTACCCTTGCAGCTAAACGTAGCAAGGACGCTGTTGAACTGCTGGGCACGTTACGCGATGAGCAGGCTGCATGGAGCCCTCAACTTCAGGCTCAACTCGCCAAGCACGCTCAGGCTGGGACGCATTCCCTAGACGCAAGTCTGAGAGAAAGCCTCACGGCGCTCGCGCAAAGCGAGCACCGTGTGCTCAAGGCCTTAGCCGACGTGGGTGAGGCACAACGGAGCGCTACAGATCTAATCGCGGCGCTGCCCATGCAGCTCAGTGAGAGCCGGACAATGTTGGATAATGCCCTCGTACAATGGGCGTTAGGGTTGAATGCTATCAATTCCACTATGGCTTCTGGTTTGAAAGCAGCTGTAGCAGAGATTAGCCAACGCTTGGAGCACCAACACAAGGCCACTCTTGCCGTGCATCAAGTCCTGTTCAATAGCATGAAAGACGCCTCACTACAGTCACAAGCGCAGTCAGACCAAAAACTGCAGGCCAGTAAGGTGCTGGTTGACACACTGTCCGACGGGCAGGCCAGAATCATCGGGGCGCTGAATCAGCATACTGGCGCCCTGACCGCCCGCCTTGATCAGAGCCAAGCCAAGCTACGTCAGCTGACGATCACTTTGGCCGTGTTTTTCGGATCGATGATGGCCTACGTGGGGTATGAGCTGCTGAGTCGGTTTAGCTGATGCCGTGTGGGGGAGCCATAAAATCTATGGTCGCCCCAGCACAATGAGCCCCAAGAACCCCTCTGTTTCTGAGATCTAGATCGAATGTGTTCTAGCTCAAGCATTCAACGCGCAGCTCGTTCAACTGGCTCCAACTTTATCGCTCCCGCCCAAGTCTCCATTTGGGCTGCTGTATCCCGGCGCGAACATTGAGCTTTCTACCCCATAGAGAGCCAAGGGATCACTGAGCCATAGGCGGTATGCGTTGTCTTCAATGCTGTGGTCATTTGACCGTGATTGATAGTTCGCCAACGGGTATCTCAATGATCGCCAGTGCCTCAGTCGGCCGTTTAGGCGCAGCCTTCAACGGAACAAACGCAGGCAGCGCTGCCGCTGACTGATCCCGGTAAAGCGGCAGCCATTTGCGAATGACATTGGCATTAATGCCATGGGCGATGGCAACGCTGGAGAGGGTCGCGCCGGGTTGCAGGCATTCCTGAACGACTTGGGCTTTGAACGGTTTCGGGTAAGAGCTTCGTTGGCGCATGGAAATCCTGACGTTAAGGGCTATCGCGTCCGCTCAAAATACGCGGACACCATCGTCCTTAATGCTGGAGTTCGGAAGGTGTGTTCCCCGGAACGCTTACCGTGCCAGTGCAAGCCATCGTAGCTGACCGCGAACGGCACGATTTCCCGCTCAGACTCGCTCGACCCCGAGGTATAGCTGATTTTTACCACCTGCTTGAGGCTGATCGCGCGCGAGATCGGCGCCAACACCTCAACCTTTGGCTTGCTGAGCAGCGAAATGGAGTCGTTCAGAATGAGTGGCTTCTCTCCATCTAGACCGTATCCGTACCCTTGGGAAAGCGCCGTGAGCACGCGCTCAGGCGAGTGCACGATTAGAGGCGAGAACGTCTCGCGTATCGCATAATGCTTGGTCACAGTGTCCAGCTCAGTGTTCTCAGGAGCAATCTCCCGATACTGTGCGAAGTCGCGGGTGGCAGCCGCCGCGCCCACCCCGAAACGATCCATGAGATCAGTTCGTGAAACGGCCCTCGTTAAGTACAGGCGAAAATCTATGTACACCAGTCGCTCCCGTTGCGCTTGGCTGTATTCGCGACGCCATCCAGCAGCCAGGCCTTGGCTAGATCCTGGACGGTCAGTGTTTGCACCTTCGACGTGTTTACTTGTTCGGCCTCGACGTTGGCCGCGGTATAGGCCTGTGCCTTGGCGGTTTTCTTGTGTTCGTTGGGATTGACCTGCTCATCGATGAGCGCCCTGGCCTGGTTACGGGCCTTGCGGATGCCGGTCAGGAATTTGCGCGGCCAGGTTCCGCAGGCGTACTCTTTGTTCTGCTCGCCCCACCGATAGCGATAGAAAAAGCTGACCGACACACCGTCCTTACGGACTGAGATTCGACCGGCCAGATTGCCATCCTCCCGGAGGATTCGGCCGGCATCGTTGGCGGTCAGCGACTCGAGTTCTTTGATGGTGATTTTGGCCATAAAATGGGTTCCCCCTACTTTTACCCCCACAAAAACGTCTGCTCTTGATGGACGTTACTGGACTTTTGTGGAGCAGAGCTCCGCTGAAACTCAAGAAAATACTAGCTTTGAATATTCCAGAGTAAAATTTTGAAAGCTTTCTAGAAGTATGAAAAAGGAGATGGGGGTGCTAGGGGTCGAGTGTTCGAATCACTCCGTCCCGACCATATTATTCAATGACTTAGCCCAATCTACCCAGGTTGGGCTTTTTCATGCCCAAAAAATATCCCACGGCTGCCACCCGTGCTCACCCCCATGCGCTACGTAACGGCAATGGATAAGCCAATCAAAGCGTCCCCTGTGCCCTGTACAACCCTGATCGGCTAACCGGCGTACTCGACTGAAACGGCAGGTGTCTCCACTGCTTGGTGTGGCTTGATACATCGCGTCGGCGGCTTTAGCGAGAAGCGCTCCGACGGTGCTGTCGTTGTGGGGGCAGAGCAGTAGGTTGGCTCATAAAATGCTGCCGGCGGTTTTGAGATCCGCTGCTGACGTGAAGTCTGTAAGGCGAAGACAAAATATTGGCGATGAGGCATGTTCACCGCGGATTTTCCACCTGATCCTTTTTATGGCGCGCATAGCCATCGACAAAAAATAGGGGTGAAGCCTGTCCCTTTTTTTCACCTCGCCTGTCATTCCAGGCAAGTGAACATAATCGAGAGCTTCCCCAATGCCCGTCGTCCGCCCCTTGCGCTTGCGCCCGTTGCTGAAACTGAGTTTGCTGTTGAGCCTGAGTACCAGCCCGTTGTTCGTCCCCGTCAGCTATGCCGAAGACAGCGCGCCGCGCCGCAGCTACCAGGTGCCGGCCGGCAGCCTGAGCGCGGCGTTGACCCGGTTTGCCGGGCTGGCGGGGGTCAATCTGTCGGTGGACCCGGCGTTGGTCAGCGGGCGTAGCAGCCAAGGCCTGACCGGCGAGTATGGTGTGGAAGAGGGCTTTGCGCGCCTGCTGCAAGGCTCCGGCCTGCAGCTGCAACCCATGGGCGAGCAGGCCTACATGCTGGTGCCCCAGCCGGATGGCAGCAGCCTTGAACTGGCGCCCACCTCCATCCTCGGCACCACCGGCCTGTATGACGGCGACAGCTATGCCGGCGGCCAGGTGGCGCGACGTGGCTCCCAGGGCTTGCTGGGCACCCGCGACTTTATGGAGACGCCCTTCAGCATCACCACCTACACCCAGGACACCGTAAAAAACCAGCAGGCGCGCACCTTGGGCGACCTCATCGCCAACGACCCCTCGGTACGCGCCACCAACCCGGCCGGTGGGCGCTATGAGCAATTCACCATCCGTGGCTTCAGCCTGTTCAACAGCGACGTGGCTTACAACGGTCTGTACGGCGTATTGCCGACCTACAGCATCGATATGGAAATGGCCGACCGCGTCGACATCCTCAAGGGGCCGACCCAGTTGATCAACGGCATCTCGCCGCGAGGCAGCGTGGGCGGCGGTATCAACGTGGTGCCCAAGCGCGCCACCGACAAGGACATCACCTCGTTCACCGGCACCTGGGCCTCCGACAGCCAGGCCGGCGGCGCGGTGGATGTGGGCCGGCGCTTTGGCGAGGATAACCAGTTCGGCCTGCGCTTCAACGGCGTGAAGCAGTCCGGTGATACCGAGTGGGATCACCAAAGCGTCGACCGTGAAATGGCCGTGCTCGGTCTGGACTTCCGCGGCGAGCGCCTGCGCCTCTCCACAGATATCGGCCACACCGAACGCGACACCGACGCGCCCCAGGAGCGCGTGCAAGTCGCCGCCGCCGCGCCGGTGCCCCGGGCCAGCGATGTGCGCCGCAACTATGCGCAATCCTGGAGCAAGGCACGCACCAACGACACGTTCGGCACGTTCAACGGCGAGTTCGATCTGAGCGATAACGTTATGCTCTATGGCGGCGTCGGCGTGCGCAAAAGCAACCACGACTTCCTGCGCCACGCGGTGTCCGTCACCAACGCGGCCGGTGCCTTCAGCGTGCAGCCTCGGGATTTTACCCGCGATGAAAACGTACGCACCGCCACCGCCGGCGTGCGCAACTGGTTCCACACCGGGCCGGTGAGCCACGAAGTCAACCTGGCGGCCAGCTACTTCTATATGGACTTCACCAATGGCGGCGCGCGTTATGCGGCGGCACCGAGCAACCTGTACGACCCGGTGCAAACGCCGACACCTTCGACGCCTACGCGCCAGGACGCCAAGGTCTACACCGAAAACAAGTTCAGCGGCCTGGCGTTGTCCGACACCCTGGGCTTTTTCGATGATCGCCTGTTGCTCACCCTCGGTGCGCGCTGGCAGCGGGTCAAGGTCGACGACTGGAGCAATGGCGTCAAAGGCGACACCGCCTACGACGAAGAAAAAATCTCGCCCTCGGGCGGTCTGTTGTTCAAAGCCACCGACAAACTGTCGCTGTATGCCAACTACATGGAAGGGCTGAGCCAGGGCAAGATCGCGCCATCCACCTCGGTCAACGAAGATCAAATCTTCGCGCCGTTCATCAGCCGCCAAGTGGAAGTGGGCGCCAAGTACGACGCCGGTGCCTTCGCGGTGACCGCCGCCGTGTTTCGCATCAAGCAGCCGGCCTACGAGACCAACGCCACCACCCGCGTGTTCGGTCCCAATGGCAAGCGCCAGAACGACGGGGTGGAGCTGAGTGTATTCGGCGAGCCGCTCAAGGGCGTTCGCCTGCTGGGCGGCGTGATGTATATCGACAGCGAACTGAAAAACACCACTAACGGCACCTTCGACGGTAACCGTGCGCCGGCCACGCCCAAGTACAACGTCAACCTCGGGGCCGAATGGGACGTACCGACCCTCGAAGGCCTGACCCTGACTACCCGCGGCATCCACTCCAGTTCCCAGTACCTGGACCAGTCCAACGTCAAGGAAATCGACGCCTGGAACCGCATCGACGTCGGCGCCCGTTACGCATTCAAGGTGGACGACAAACACATCACCCTGCGCGCCAACGTGGAGAACGTCGCCGACAAACGCTACTGGAGCTCGGCAGGCGCTTCGGACGACAGCGAGCCGGGGCTGACCCTGTCGACACCGCGGACGTATCTGCTGTCGGCTACCGTCGACTTTTAACGCCCGGCGCGGGCTGCAACGGGTTGGCAAAAGGGGGTGAGCGCGGTCGGACTGCCTGACCGAGCGCTCATCCCCAGCGTGTTACTGGCACTGTTCTGCTCACAATCGGTGCCATCTGTGAGCCATTTGGTAGCACACCTCCACACACGGCAGCCCTTGTTAACCGACGGGGCGTGCCGCTGTTTCGTGCAAAATCAGTCTCTTAAACGTTGCCTGGTGCATCTGGCACATATCCTGCTGTGTTTGTATCCGTGGATAATTGGATACAAAAATACAAAAGGTGACGCTGATGCAATTTGCTCCCGCTTACGTTGACCGTCAGCCGCTGACCGCCGAGGAGGAGGCTTACAACTTCCTGCTCGACGCCATCTGCGGCGGTCGCTTGCGCAAGGGCGATCGCCTGATCGCCGAAGACATCGCCAGCGAGATCGGCATGAGCCGTATGCCGGTGCGCGAAGCGTTTCGCCGTCTGGATGCCCAAGGGCTGGTGACTTTGCGTCCCAACCGTGGCGCGATTGTCAGTGGCCTGGACATTGATGAGTTGCACGAAGTCTTCGAGATGCGCAGCGCCCTGGAAGGGCTGGCGGTACGCGTGGCGGTAGGCCGCATCGGCGAGCGTCAGTTGGCGGCCCTGGAGCGTCTGCTGGATGAAATGGATGACTACCGCGATGAGAGCGCCGAGTGGGTCAGCCGACACCGCGCCTTCCACGAATACCTGTGCAGCCTCAGCGGCAGGCCGCGTTTGATGAAGCAGATTTCGGCGTTGTATTCCCTGGTCGAAGCGCCGATGCGGCTGTGGCTGCAGCACGGTGAAAAACCCCTAAGCGCGCGCCAGGAGCACTCGGTGATTCTGGAAGCGATTCGTGCCGGCGATGCCGCGCGCGCCGAGGCCGTGGTGCGTGAGCACATCGAAGGCACCGTGCCGGCCCTGATCCAATTCCTGCAAACAGAACAATAAGACCCACTGTGTTTTGACGTTGAGTCCTGCCCCGTTTTTCCACGAACTGGAGTGTCTGGTCATGCATAAACACCGCGCCTTGCTGGTGGCTGTCTCCCTCGGTCTGTGCACGCAATGGGCCGTTGCCGCGCCCCAGGTGCCGGAGCGATTGCGCAACGTCGACAAACTCACTTATTGCTCAGGCATGGATTCACCGCCCCTGGTCTCCTTCGATGAGTCTCAGAAACCCCGGGGGCTTACCGTGGACCTGGGCTTGGAAATCGCCAAGCGCCTGGGCGACAAGCAGGTGCAGTGGAAGGTGATTCCGTTCTCCGGGCTGGTGCCGGCGTTACTGGCCCAGCAATGCGACATGATCGTTGATCAGCTGTTCGATAAGCCCGAGCGGCGGCAAGTGATCGACATCGTCAACTACATGTATTCCAGCCAAGCGGTGGTGGTGCCCAAGGGCAATCCCAAGGGCATCAAGACGCTGGACGACTTGTCCGCGCACAAAGTGGCTGTGCTCAACGGCTCCACCATCAAAACCCTGCTGGACACGCAGAACGACAGCCTGACCAAGGCCGGCAAGCCGCCGATGAAACTAGTGGTGTACAACACCGACACCGACGCCTTTCAGGCCCTGCGCATCAGCCAGGTGGACGCCTATGGCACCACCGTGGAAACCGCCGGTTATTACGCGGCGATGGCCCCAGACCTGTTTCAGGAGGGCGTGCCTGCGTTCAGCCGCATCCTCACCGGCCTGGGCATGCGCAAGGATGACCCGCAACTGACGGCCGCCGTGCAGCAGGTGATCAGCGATATGCGCAGCGATGGCAGCTATGTGCAGTTACTGAACAAGTGGCATGTCAGCAGCGACACACTCGACTGAGGTCCGCCGCGATGAACTTCAATTGGGATGTGTTCTGGCAGTACCTATTGCAGCCCAGCGGGGTGTACCTCACCGGGCTGTGGCTGACCTGCCTGATCAGTGTGCTGGCCATGGCGTTGGGGTGTGTGCTGGGCCTGGCGGCGGCGTTGTTGCGGCTGTCCGGCAACCCGTTGCTGCACCTGCCGGTACGCTTTTACGTGTGGCTGATGCGCGGCACGCCGTTACTGGTGCAGATCGTGTTTCTGTACACCGCATTGGCGGCGGGCGGGATTTTCCGCTTCGAGGACATCGAGCTGTTCGGCTTGATCGTCCCCGGCAATATCCAGGCGGCGATCATTGCCCTGGGCCTGAACGAAGGCGCGTACATGGCCGAAATCATCCGCGCCGGTATCGGCGCGGTAGACAAGGGCCAATACGAAGCCGGACGTTCCCTGGGCATGGGCTTCGCCAAGTTGATGCGGCGCATTGTGCTGCCCCAGGCGTTTCGCGTGATCGTGCCGCCCCTGGGCAATGAGTTCAACGTGATGCTCAAGAACACCACCTTGGTCAGCGTGATCGGCGTGCAGGAGCTGCTGCTCAGCACTCAGATGATCACCTCGGCGACGTTCCGCGTGTTCGAGTTGTACCTGGTGGTCGCGTTGTACTTCCTTACGCTGACCACGCTGTGGGGCTTTTTCCAGCGCTGGCTTGAAGTGCGCTTCAGCCAGTCCGACCGGCCGTCTGCACCGCCGCCGGCAGTCAGCCGCATGTTCGGTCGCAGTGCCCTGAAACTGCTGAGGGGACGTTAACCATGGCGCATCAAAGTGAAGAACTGATCATTGAGGCGCTGGATATCCACAAATCGTTCGGCGCGCTGCAGATCCTCAAAGGCATCTCCCTGCAAGTGCGGCGCGGCGAAGTGGTGGTGCTGATCGGCGCCTCCGGTTCCGGCAAGACCACGTTTATCCGCTGCATCAACCTGCTGGAGGACATCCAGGCCGGGCGCATTCGCGTCAACGGCCGCGCCATGGGCTATCGCGAACGCAGCGACGGCAGCCTGGTGCGCGATTCGGAGCGCAACATCGCCCGTCAGCGCCGCGACATCGGCATGGTGTTCCAGCGGTTCAACCTGTTCCCCCATATGACCGCGCTGGAAAATATCATCGAGGCGCCGATCCAGGTGCTGGGCACCCCGCGTGCCGAAGCGTTGGAACAGGCGCGCGGTTTGCTTGCGCGGGTGGGCCTGGCGGACAAGGCCAGCCACTACCCGTCGATGCTCTCCGGGGGCCAGCAGCAACGGGTAGCGATTGCCCGCGCGCTGGCAATGAAACCCCAGGCCATGCTGTTCGACGAACCCACCAGCGCCCTTGACCCGGAAACCGTCGGCGAAGTGCTGCAAGTGATGAAAGAACTGGCCGAGGAGGGCATGACCATGGTGGTGGTGACCCATGAAATGGGCTTTGCCCGTGAGGTGGCTGATCGCGTGGTGGTGCTCGATCAGGGCGAACTGATTGAGCAAGGGCCACCGGAACAGATCTTCAGCCATCCCAGCCACCCGCGTACCCGAGCGTTTCTCAGTCGCGTGCTCTGAACGCACGCCAACCCCCCGTATTCAAGAGCCTTTGCCATGTTGAAATTCTCTGCCCATGAGTACCCCTATCCGTCGCAACGTCAAAGTGTGTTCGCCCATCGCGGCATGGTAGCCGCGTCCCAGCCCCTGGCCGCTCAGGCCGGTATTGAAGTCATGCAGCAGGGCGGCAATGCCATCGATGCCGCCATCGCCACGGCGGCGGCGCTCACCGTAGTTGAACCCACCGGCTGCGGCCTGGGGGGCGATGCGTTTGCGCTGGTCTGGTGCAAAGGCCAACTGCACGGTCTGAACGGCAACGGCCATGCGCCGGCGGCGCTGAGTATCGAGGCGGTCAAGGCAGCCGGCTACGAGCGCATGCCGCTGTACGGTTGGACGCCGGTGACGGTGCCTGGCTGCCCGTCGGCTTGGGCAGAGCTGTCGCAACGCTTCGGCAAGTTGCCCTTCGCTGCGCTGCTGCAACCGGCCATCCGCTTGGCACGGGATGGTTTTCCAGTGTCGCCGGTGGTTGCCCATCAATGGCAACTGGCCGTGAACGAATTCAGCCCCCATCGCGACCCGGTGCTCGATGCCTGGTTCGACACTTTCCTCATTGATGGGCGCGCGCCCAAAACCGGGGAGATATTCCGCAATCCGGCCCAGGCCCGCACGTTGGAGGAACTGGCCGTCACGCGCTGCGAAAGTCTGTATCGCGGCGCCCTGGCCGAGCGCCTGGACGCGCATGCCCGCGCCACTGGCGGTTACCTGCGCGCCAGCGATCTCAAGGATTACCGCGCCCAATGGGTGGAGCCGATCCACATTAACTATCGCGGCGTCGACGTCTGGGAGATCCCCCCCAGCGGCCAGGGGCTGGTCGCGCTGATGGCGCTGAAAATCCTCGAAGGTTTCCACTTCGATCACCGCGACAGCCCACAGACCTGGCATCGTCAGCTTGAAGCCATGAAGCTGGCCTACAGCGACGGCCTGCATTACATCACCGACCCGCTGCACATGCGCATGGCGGTGGACGACCTGCTCAGCGACCGCTACAGCAGCCGTCGCCGCGCGCAGATCGGCGAGCAGGCGCAACCGCCCAAACCTGGCGACCCGCACGCCAGCGGCACGGTGTACCTGGCCACCGCCGACGCCGAAGGCAACATGGTCTCGTTCATCCAGAGCAACTACCACGGCTTCGGCTCCGGCGTGGTACTGCCCGACAGCGGCATCGCCCTGCAGAACCGCGGCCAGGAGTTCAGCCTCGACGCCACCCACGCCAACTGCCTGGCTCCCGGCAAGAAAACCTTCCACACCATCATCCCCGGCTTCCTCACCCAGAACGGCCAGGCCCTCGGCCCATTCGGTGTGATGGGCGGTTACATGCAGCCCCAGGGGCACGTGCAGATGGTGATGAATCTGGTGGACTTCGGCCTCAACCCGCAGGCCGCGCTGGATGCACCGCGCTGGCAATGGTTGGGCGATATGAATGTCGGCGTCGAGCACGGCGCTTCTCGCGAGTTGGCCAATGCCCTGGCGCGGCGCGGCCACCAGGTGCAGATCGCCAGCGACCTCACCGATTACGGGCGCGGGCAGATCATCCTGCGCGACCCACACAGCGGGGTGTTATGCGGCGGCACCGAGCCGCGGGCGGATGGGCATATCGCGGTGTGGTAAGACGCACCATTTGCGGCTCATGGGCATTTTGGATAGGGTGCATACCTGCCCCCCCAGGATGCCCCCATGACCGATCCCGCTCCTAAAACCCGTCGCGCCCCCAAAGGTGAAAAACGCCGCGAAGAGCTGCTGGACGCGGCCTTGCAGGTGTTTTCCCGCGAAGGTTACAGCGGCGCGTCCGTGGCGCGGGTGGCGGCGGGTGCCGGTCTCTCGGTGGCGGGGTTGCTGCATCACTATCCCAGCAAGATCTCGTTGCTGATGGGCGTGCTGCAACGGCGTGACGAGATTAATCAGCGGATCGCCGATCAAGTGCGCGCCGAGAAGACGCTGTGCGGTTTGCTCGGCAGCCTGCGGGCGATCAATGCCGCGAACGCCAATGCGCCGGGGGTAGTGCGCGCGTTCACCATTCTCAATGCCGAAAGCCTGCTCGATGCACAGCCGGCCTGGGCCTGGTTCCAACAACGCTATGAGGGGATCCAACGACGTTTGCAGGGACAGTTCGCCGATCTGGTGGCGGCGGGAGAAGTGCGCAGCGATGTGGACATCCCTGGGCTGGTGGAAGAAATCCTGGCCATGATGGATGGCCTGCAGATCCAGTGGCTGCGGTTTCCCGAGCGGGTGGACCTGGTGGCGCGCTTCGATACCTACCTTGCGCGGGTCGAAGCGGCCATCAGAACCTGAGCCGAACGCGGGTCAAGTGTGAGAGGGCGCAAGCCCAGCCACACTCGACCGCGCTGGATCAGTTACCTGCAGCGCTGCCCTGGCTGCTGTCATCACTCATGTCATAGCCATCACCGTCGCTGGTGCCGCTGTCGCCTTGGTTTTGATGCAGCACGCCGCCGGTCTTGACCGTCGATTCACGCAACGTCGAGTTCAGCGCCGAACGTGGCAGCGGGTTGCTGGTGCCGGTCGACAGTTCCTGGCGGAAAGGGTTGACCAGCTTGGCGTTCAGGCGAATGTCCTGGGACGACGCGCCCACCGACAGGGTGAAACTGTCGGCGTCCACCACCCAGTGCTTGCTCGCCACGTCGTAGTAGGCCAGCGAGCGGTCATTGAGCTCGATGGTGACGCGCTTGCTTTCGCCCGGCTTGAGGAACACTTTTTTGTAGCCCTTGAGTTCCTTCAGCGCGCGTTCGACTTTCGGGTTGTTCTGCCCCACATACAATTGCGCCACTTCGGCGCCGCCCACCTTGCCGGTGTTGGCCAGGTCGAACGAGACTTTGATCGGCGCACCGGCCACCGCCACCCCAGGGGTGACGCTGATATTGCTGTAGCCGAACGTGGTGTACGACAAGCCGTAGCCGAACGGGTAGAGCGGTTTGATGCCCTTTTTCTCGTAGCCGCGATAACCCAGGAACAGGTCGTCCTTGTAGCTCATCTCGTCCAGGGTTTCCTGGTTGTCGAACTTGGGGAAGGTCGCGTAGATCGGGTTGTCTTCGATATTGCGTTCGATGCTGATCGGCAGTTTGGCCGACGGGTTGACCTTGCCCAGCAGGATCTCCGCCAACGCCTGGCCACCGTTCTGTCCAGGGTAGAACGCATGCAGCGCGGCCGGCACCTGATCGACCCAGTCGCTCATCTTCAACCCGGTGCCGCCGTGCAGGGTGACGACGGTGTTCGGGTTGACCTTGGCGATGCTCTGGATCAGCAGGTTCTGATATTCCGGCAGATCGAAGCTGTGGTCGAAGCCTTCGCCTTCGTACTCGTTGCTGTTACCGGCCGCGACCAGTACCGCGTCGTAGTTGGCCAGGTCCTTCGGCGCCACCAACGAAGCCCAGCTCATCTGCACGCCCACCAGGCCGCCCATGGTCGAGAGGTAGCCATTGCGACGCGAGTATTCCAGCTTGATGTCGACCGGCTTGCCGGCCTCCAGCTTGACCTTGGCAAACACCGGAATGGTCGGCGGGATGCTGTTGTTGGGCAGCGGCTTGCCGTCGCCGTTATCGAGGACTTTCTGGCCGTCCACGTACAGGCGCACCGCACCGTCGGCGCGCACCTTGAACACCTGCTCGCCGCTGACTGTCGGGGTGATCTGGCCGCTGTAGCGGATGGAAGTGGCGGCGGTGTCGCCATTGACCGGCAGGCTGTCGGTGGACCAGTCCAGGTCGACATGCTGGTCGGTGCGGCGCGCGGCCGGGTCGCCGGACCAGTTGGCGTTGCTGAAGAACTCGGTCTTCAGGCCCTTGACGGGGTTGCCGTCGCTGTCAGCGTGGGTCCAGGTCGAGGTGGCCGGGTCCAGGGACAGGCCGTCGATAAACTCCACCTTGGCGCCCGGTGCCAATTGCTGCAGGCCGCTCAGCTCGCTGATGTAGTTGGCTGCCATCACGTTGGCACTGCCGAAACCGGTGGGCGGCGCGTACTTGGCGAGGCTGCCGACCACGGCGATGCGCTTGACCTTCTTGGCATCCAGCGGCAGCAGGTTGTTCTGGTTCTTGAGCAGGACAATGCCTTCGCGCGCGGCATTCAGCGCCACGCGGTTACTGGTGGCGCTGTTCATATTGTGGCTGGTCAACGGCGCCTTGCTGTCGAACTTGTACAGGTAGATCTGCTTGAGGATGCGCCGCACTTTGTCATCAATGGTCGCGCTGCTCAGCTCGCCGCTGTCCAGGTACGGCTTGAGCACCGTGCTGTTCATCTGGTAGCCCATCATGTCCAGATCGGTGCCGGCCTGGGCTGCGGGCAAGCCATCGACCACGGCGTTGTAGTCGCTCTGCACAAAGCCCGGATAGCCCCATTCGGTTTTCAGAATGTCGTGCATCAGGTGCTTGTTCTGGCAGGCGAACTCGCCGTTCACTTTCTGGAAGGCGCACATCATCATCGCGACTTTGCTGTTCTTGGACGCGGATTCGAACGGCGGCAACGTCATCTCGCGCAGCACGCGTTCGCTGATGATTTCATTGAGGTGGAAGCGGTTGCTTTCCTGATCGTTGGCGGCGAAATGCTTGGCATTGGCCCACACGCCACGGGACTGGATACCGTTGATCAACGCAGGACCCAGGCTGGCGCCGAGGAACGGGTCTTCACCGGACAGGTACTCGAACGCACGGCCGCTGTACGGCATGCGGTACAGGTTCACACCGGGGCCGGTGACGAACTGATAGCCGCCGCTGGCGGTGTCATAACCCAGCGCCCGGCCCAAGTCGATGGCGCGGCGCGGGTTCCAGCTGGCTGCCAGGTTCGGGCCCGACGGGTACACCACGCCCTGGGCATTGCCTTCGCTGGTGTAGCGCACGCCCACGCCACCGTCGGCACCGTGGATCTGTGGAATGCCGTACTGGCTCAGGGGTTTGACGTCCCAGCCACCGATACCACCGATGTAGGCAAGTTTTTCCTCCATGGTCATCTTCGCCAGGGTTTTATCCGCCGCTTTTTCCGCGCGGCTCATTCGGCCCTCGTCCAGCGCCGGGCTGGTGCCCGCATGCACTTGGGACACGGCCAGGGCCAGCAGGGCGAGCGCCGACTGCGCCCCGATCTTTTTGCGTTTACTCATGGGTCTCTCCGACAACAACAGTTCAATCAATAGGGCGCGTTAAACAACAGGGTTTGCTGCGCGCTCATCACTTTTTTAAGGGCAATAGTTGCCCCTGATCGCAATTTTTAGCCGATGGCTAATTGCAACTACTTGGCGAAATTCGCGGACGTATTAGTTGGAAATTGTATTAATTATTCTTGTGGATGGTGTCTATGCGATATCACGCCATGGCATTTTGAATCGCAAAAACGTCACAATTAAGGCAATTCTTGCGCTTATAAGTCAAATAAAAGCTAATTTTTGCGAAAAATAAGAAATAATTCCTTACGTTTTGGAACTTACGTTAAACCTACAAGTCGATTGGTTTAAGAAAATATATGCAGTCATGGCGAACTAATGGCGTTGCTCAATAGTTCTAAAGTGCCATGTTTCATACAGGCTGTAACACATCCTGCTTTGGTGTAGGGTCTTGAACTTAGTCAAGGCGCCACTTGAGCCGAACGCTGTTTTTATCTGGAGAATATTTATGAAAGTTTCCCTGTTGGGTGCCGGTATTGTGCTGGGCGTTGCATTGAGTGGCGCGGCCATGGCCGCCGACTCAACCGATGCTGATGCCCAGTCTGGCGCTGCCGATTCCAAGGTGCTGACCCAGACCCACGATGCCAAAGCCGCCAAGAAACAAAAGGCCGAAACCACCAAGGGCGGTCGCCCACTGGACAGCCGCCACCAGGCCGCGCCGAAAACCTCGAACTAACGGGAAAACCGATCGCCTGTGGGAGATGGCAAGCGCCATTCCCACAGGCCTGTTGAACATAGTCCCTCACATAGCCCCTCAGACCGTCACCCATGTCCAACCCTTCAACGCCCATCGATGCCTGCCAGACCCCCCTCCCGGAGACCGACCAGGTCTGCGCCTGGCTGATGCGGCACGCCGGCCTGAAAACCGTCGATCTGGAGCGCGCTCGCCGTCTGGCCCAGGCGTCCGCCGATGACGAATTGCTCGGCCTGCTCACGCGTCTGGGGCTGGTTTCCGAAGTCGAACTGGCGCGCGCCTGGGCTCAATTGCTGGGCGCGCCGCTGCTGTTGGCCGAGGCCGCGCCCGCGCTGCTTGATCCGTTACCGGTGTTGACCGAGCGCTTTATGCGTCATTACCAAGTGGTGCCGGTGGGGTGGCAAGAAGGCGGGCTGACGGTGCTGTCGGCCAACCCGGCGCAACGCTACGCGTTCCAGGCCCTGGCCTATGCCTGCGGCGTGCCGGTGTGGCTGGCGGTGGGGCCGCGCACCGAAGTCGATACCTTGATCGAGCGCTATTACGGCCAGGGCCGTTCGACCATGGGCACCTTGATCGAAAACCTCGATGAGCAGGGCGGCGCCTTGGAAGACATCGAACACCTCAAGGACATGGCCTCCGAAGCGCCGGTGATTCGGTTGGTCAACCTGATCCTGCAACGCGCCGTCGAGCAGCGCGCCTCGGACATCCATATCGAACCGTTCGAGAACCAACTCAAGGTGCGCTACCGCATCGATGGCGTGCTGCACGACGCCGAAGCGCCGCCATCCAGCTCGTCGGCGGCGGTGATTTCCCGAGTAAAGATCATGGCGCGCCTGGACATCGCCGAGCGCCGCCTGCCCCAGGACGGGCGCATCATGCTGCGCATCCAGGGCAAGGAACTGGACCTGCGGGTGTCCACGGTGCCCACCAGTTTTGGCGAGTCGGTGGTGATGCGTTTGCTCGACCGCCAGACCGTACGCTTCGACTTCCAGAGCCTGGGCTTTGACGGCGAGCGCCTGCAAACTTTTCTCGATGTGCTGGAGCGGCCCCACGGCATTCTGCTGGTCACCGGCCCGACCGGCTCGGGCAAAACCACCACGTTGTACACCGCGCTGTCGCGGCTCAATACCGCCGAACGCAAGATCATCACCGTGGAAGACCCGGTGGAATACCAACTCGAAGGCATCAACCAGATCCAGGTCAAACCCGCCATCGGCCTGGATTTTGCCGGTGCGTTGCGCTCTATCGTGCGTCAGGACCCGGACGTGATCATGATCGGTGAGATCCGCGACCTGGAGACCTGCCGCATCGCGATCCAATCGTCGTTGACCGGGCACCTGGTGCTGTCGACCCTGCACACCAACAGCGCGGCGGCGAGTATCACGCGCCTGCTGGACATGGGCGTGGAGAGCTACCTGATCGCCTCGACGGTCAACGGCATCCTCGCCCAGCGCCTGGTGCGCCGCCTGGACCCGGCCACGCGCGTAGCCTTCGAAGCACCGCCTGAATTGATCGCGGAACATGGCTTGGATCGCCTGACGGACCGACGTCCGATTGTGCTCTATCGCCCCGGCACTGGTGGTTATCGCGGCCGTAGCGCGATCACCGAATTGCTGGTGATGAATGACGAACTGCGCAGCCTGCTGATGCGCCAGGCCGACGCTGCCACCCTCGAACAGGCGGCGCGCCGCAGCGGCCTGCGCACCCTGCATGAAGAAGGCTTACGCCAGGCGCTGGCCGGCATCACCTCGCTGGAAGAAGTGCTGCGCGTCACGCGTGGGGAGGGCACGTGAGCCTGTTCAAATACCGCGCCCTCGATGCTCAGGGGGCGCCGCACAACGGCACCCTCGACGCGAAGGATCAACCCACTGCCGTGACCCTGCTGCAAAAGCGCGGCCTGCTGGTGCTGCAGCTCGAGCCTGCGGGCCTCAGCGGCCTGCATAAAGCCCTGGGCCGTGGCCAGCTCAACGGCGCCGCCCTGGTCAGCTTTACCCAGCAACTGGCCACGTTGCTCGGCGCCGGGCAACCCTTGGAGCGCGCCCTCGGCATTCTGCTCAAGCAACCCGGCCAACCGCAGACCCGCGCGCTGATCGAGCGCATCCGCGAACAGGTCAAGGCCGGCCAGCCGTTATCCAAAGCCCTGGAAGCAGAAGGCGGGCAGTTCTCGCCGCTGTACCTGAGCATGGTGCGCGCCGGCGAAGCGGGCGGGGCTCTGGAAAACACCCTGCGTCAACTCAGCGATTACCTGGAACGCAGCCAGTTGCTGCGAGGCGAGGTGATCAACGCGCTGATCTACCCGGCGTTTCTGGTGGTCGGCGTACTCGGTTCTCTGGCGCTGCTGCTGGCCTATGTGGTGCCGCAATTCGTGCCGATTTTCAAAGACCTTGGCGTGCCGATCCCGCTGATCACCGAAGTGATCCTGGGCCTTGGGCAGTTTCTCGGCGCCTATGGATTAGCCGTGCTGGCCGGTCTGATCGTAACGGTCTGGGTCCTGGTCGCGCGCCTGCGCGACCCTCAGCGCCGCGAACGCTATGACCGTCGCGTGCTCGGCCTGCGCGTTATCGGCCCGTTGCTGCAACGGGTCGAAGCCGCACGCCTGGCGCGCACTCTCGGCACCTTGCTCAGCAACGGCGTGGCCCTGCTGCAAGCATTGGTGATTGCGCGGCAGGTCTGTACCAACCGCGCCCTGCAAGCCCAGGTGGCCCAGGCCGCCGAGTCGGTCAAGGGCGGCGGCACCCTGGCCAGTGCGTTCGGCGCCGAGCCGCTGCTGCCGGACCTGGCCCTGCAAATGATTGAAGTCGGCGAACAGGCCGGCGACCTGGACGGCATGTTGCTCAAGGTCGCCGATGTGTTCGACGTCGAAGCCAAGCGCGGCATCGACCGCTTGCTGGCCGCGCTGGTGCCGTCGCTGACCGTGGTCATGGCGGTGCTGGTGGCGGTGATCATGCTCGCGATCATGCTGCCGCTGATGAGCCTGACCAGCAATATATGAACCCACAAGGACCCACTCCCATGCGCCATACCCGATTCAAACCCGCCCGCCGCCAGGGCGGTTTTACCTTGCTGGAAATGCTCGCCGTGATCGTGCTGCTGGGCATCGTCGCGACTATTGTGGTGCGCCAGGTCGGCGGCAACGTGGACAAGGGCAAGTACGGCGCGGGCAAGGCCCAATTGGCCAGCCTGAGCATGAAGATCGAAAGCTATGGCCTGGACGTCGGCTCGCCGCCCAAGACCTTGCAGCAACTGGTCGACAAACCCGCCAACAGCGCCGGCTGGGCCGGTCCGTATGCCAAACCGTCGGACCTCAAAGACCCGTTCGGCCACGCCTTCGGTTACCGCTTCCCCGGTGAACACGGCGCCTTCGACCTGATTTTCTACGGCCAGGACGGCCAGCCCGGCGGCGATGGTTACAGTGCCGACCTGGGCAATTGGGAATAACCCATGCCCGCCCGCCAACGCGGCTTTACTCTGCTGGAAATGCTGGTGGTGATCGTGCTGATCAGCGTCGCGGCCGGCTTGGTAGGGTTTGGCCTGCAACAGGGCCTGCGCGCGGCCAAGGAACGCCAGGTGGTAGGGCAGATGGTTGAAGCGCTGCGCAGCACACGGGCGCGGGCGATTGTCAGCGGCGCCACGCAAAGCACGCTGTTCGACTTGAACACACTCAGCTTCCAAGCTCCGGATCGCCCACCCAAACATTGGCCCGCGGAGCTGCAAGTGACCCTGCACACCGCCGAACAGGCCGGCTCCGCGATTGAGTTCTACCCCGACGGCAGCTCCACCGGCGGTCATCTGCTACTGGCCCACGGCACGCGGCGTTGGCGCATCGATATCGGCTGGCTGACCGGCAGCGTGCAATCCAAGGCGTTGCCATGAAAAACCAAGGCGGTTTCACCTTGCTGGAAATGCTCGCTGCGCTGCTGTTGATGGCCCTGTGCAGCACGGTGCTGCTGGTCGCCTTTGGCCAAAGCGCACGTTCGTTGCTGCAAGTGACCCACAGCGACCGCCTCAGCCACGCCGCCCTCAGCGTGATGGACCAGGAAGCCTCCGGGCCCCTCGCCAACGGCGTGCGCCAGGGCGAACTGGACGGCATCGCCTGGCAGTTGCGTATCGCCCAACAACCCGGACGCCTCGGCCAGCCGCATTTGTTTCGCCTCGACCTGACCGTCAGCGAAGGCCCGCGCAGCGCGCAATTCAGCACCTTGAAATTGCGCGGAGCGAGCCTGTGAACACGCGACAACAGGGCTTCACCTTGCTGGAAATTCTTATCGTCATCAGCTTGCTGGGGGTGCTGCTGGTGCTGGTCGGAGGCGCGCTGCTGGGGGCCAATCGCGCGGTGCTCAAGGCTCAGCGGTACACGCTAAGCCTGGATGAAGTACGCGCGGCGCAGCAGTTTCTGCGTACGTCGATCAGCGAGGCGCTGCCCTTGGATGTCACCGAGGATGACAGCCAGACCGATGGCTTCTTTGTCGGCAGCGCTCAGCGCATGCAGTTTGTCGCGACCCTGCCCGGCGTGCTCGGCGGCGGCATCCAGCGCTTTACCTTGCAGTTGACCGGTGACCAGGCGCAGCGCGATTTGCAGGTGGCGTTCGCGCGGTTTGAGTCGCCGGCCCAGGTCAGTGTGCCGGCCTCGCGGGGCGAGCCGCAGGTGTTGCTCAGCGATGTCGAAGACCTGCAATTGAGCTATCGCGGCTTGTCGCCCAAGGGCCAGCCGACCGGCTGGCTCAGTGACTGGCCATGGTCGCGGCGCTTGCCGCAGGCGGTGCGGATCGCCGCGCGGGTCAACGGCCCGGTGCCATGGGTGACCCAAGTGATTGCGCTGCGCCTGAACCTATCCAGCGGGGCCGCGGAATGATCCGCCATCAACGCGGCGTCGCGTTGCTGCTGGTGCTGTGGGTATTGGCGTTGCTCAGCCTGCTGCTGGGCGGCCTGGCCGGTTGGGTGCAACTGGAAACCCGTCAGGCGGCGTGGCATCGCCAGCACACCCAGGCGGTGCTCGCGGCCGAAGCGGGTATCGCCCTGGCGATGCAGGCGTTCGCCGACCCGTTGCAGCACAAACAGTGGATCGCCGATGGGCGCGAAATCCCATTGGTATTCGACGATGCGCAGCTGCGCGTCAGCCTGCGCAGCGAGCGCGGCAAGTTGTATTTGAACAGCGCCGAGGTGGCCGATTTTGCCCGCCTGGCCCTGGCCTGTGGTGCCAGCCAGGCCCAGGCCAACCAAGTGGCGCGGGACCTGGAGGTGCGTCGTAACCAGGGCCTGGCGCCGTTTCGCGTGGTGGAAGAACTGCGTCAATTACCGGGCATGACCCAGGCGCTGTACAGCGCACTCGTACCCGAGATCAGCCTGTGGAGCGGCCTCGACCGGCCTGACCCAGCCTTCGCCAGCGCCCTGATGCGCCGTGCCCTGAACCTGCCGCACCTGAGCGCGGTGGGCGCCGACCCCGGCGAGGTGCTGGTGATCGACAGCCACGCCGAACGGCCCGGCGGCTACCACGCCCGATTGCAGGCCACCGTGTTATTGAGCCCCGCGCAAGGCAGCGCCCAACCTTATCGAGTACTCCGTTGGCAAGAATGAATGACTTCCTCGCGGCGCGCCTGCAACCGCTTACGGCGCCCATCGCCCAGCGCTGGCGTGGCAGCCTGTTGCAACAGGGCTGGCGACTGTGGCTCAAGGAACTGCGTGGCTGCCTGCCGCGCTGGTTGTCGCTGCACGATATCCCCGACCGGCTCTACCACTGGCCACTGACCGCCGCCGTGCCGCCAGTGGTGGGGGAGGTGCGCCAGGTGTTGTTGCTGGCTCCGCAGGCGGTGCTGATGCAAACCCTGCGGCTACCACCGGCGGCGGCGCGCAATCTGTCCACGGTGGTGGGTTATGAATTGGATCGCTTTACCCCGTTCGATGCGGACCAACTGTACTTCGTCGCCCGCCAGGAGCGCCGCACGCCGACCCATGTCGACGTGACCTTGGTGGCGATTTTACGTGAGCGTCTGGACCAGATCCTCAGCGACTGCGCCGCCCTGGGGTTGCAGCCCCATGCCGTGGATGTGCAGGACGCTGGGGGCAACGCCCTGGGCGTCGACCTATTGCCGCCGCCGCTGCGCCGCCGTCAGCGTCCGGCCGGCAAGGGCTTGCAGCGCAGCCTGCCGTGGCTGTGCGGCGCCTTGATGATCGGCGCCATGGTGCTGTGGCTCGATGACCGTCAACGGGTTTTGCAGGCCATGCAGCAGAGCGTGCGCGAGCAAAAAGCGCAAGTGGCCGACGTTCAAGCGTTGCGCCAGCAACTGCTTAATACCCGCGGCGCCGCGCAGTACCTGATCCGCCGCAAAATGGCGCAACCGCCGCTGTCGGCGCTGCTCAACGAACTGACCGCGTGCCTGCCGCCCGACACCTGGCTCGACCAGTTGGAAGTCAGCGACGGTGCCGAGGTGTCCTTCTCCGGCCAAAGCGCCAAGGCCAGCGCGCTGATCACTCGGATCAAAGGCTGCCGCAGCCTGGAAAACGCCCAGTTCGAAGGGGTGATCCAACCCGATGCGCAAACCGGCAAGGATCAGTTTTCCTTGCGAGCCCACCTGCACCAGGAGGCCGCTGATGCGCCGACCCCTGACACCCCGTGAACGCCGTGGCGCCGCCCTGATCGGCCTGGCTCTGGTACTCGGCGCCGTGTACTGGCTGTTGATCGACAGCTGGTTCGCCGGCCCCTTGCGCGCTATGGGCGAGCAAGCCGAGCAGTTACGCGAGCAACAACAACGCTACGCCGGGGTACTGCGCCAGGCCGACAGCCTGCGCCAACAGTTGCAGCAGGCGCGCCAGGACCCCACCAGCAGCACCAGCCTATTGCCCGGCGATGACCCCAGCGCGGTGGCCGCCGACTTGATGCAACGCATCGCCGACCTGATCAACAGCCGCGCCACTGTCGGCGGCGGTTGCAGCTTGACCCAACGCATGCCGATCACCCCGGAACAAGACAACAGCGAGCCCTATCGCCAGGTCAAAGTCAGCCTCACGCTTAATTGCGCCATCGAGCCGTTGACCGCGATTCTGCACGAGCTGGAATACCAGCGGCCGTTTCTGTTCGTCGATGAAATGAGCATCCGCCGCTCGCCGAACGCGCCGGCCAGTGGCGGTGCCGGCAAGCTGGTGGTGCACCTGTTGGTGCGCGGCTACCTGCAACCGGCGAGCGCGCGGCAGGTGCAGCCATGATCAGTGCATTGCGCCCCCTCGAATGGGTATTGCTCGGCGTGGCCGCGCTGTTGGGCCTGCTGATGGCCGGTATTCTCAGCAGCATCGGTGACGCACCCCAATGGCTGCCGGCGCCTGCGCCGGATGCGCGCACCCAGGCCGCGCCCAAGGTGCTGAATGCACCGAGTGCAAGTCTCGACAGCCTGGCCGGCACCTGGCAGGCGCCACTGTTCAGCCCGGATCGCAGCCCTGACCGCGCTGTCGGTCAGGCCGGTGTGTCCGGCTTGTCGAGCCTGGTGCTGACCGGCGTCCTTCTGGACGGCAACGTGCGGGTGGCGCTGCTCAAGCGCGCGGATGGCCCGCCGCTCAAAGTCCACCAGGGTCAAACCCTGCCCAACGGCTGGCGACTCGAACAGCTCACCCCACGCGACGCCCGTTTTGTGCTGGATGGCCGCACGCAAACCCTGAGCCTCAATACCCCGCGTTTGCCGCCGCCGTCCACGACGCCCCCGATTACCCTTCCTCACGAGTCCACCCCTTGATCGATACTTTCCCTGGCGCTTTGCGCACCACTGCGTTTTGCCTGGCCACCGCCGTCACCCTAGGTGGCTGCGGGACCTTTCCCGAGCACCTGGACGCCGACCCGGCGCTGTTGCACGAAGCGTTGCAAGGCACCGGTTCGCAACGCCCGCCGATGGACCCGACAACGCAACAGGCACCGCTCGACAATCCCCAACCCAGCGCGAAAACCCCACCCCAGCGCCAGTTGATCCGTGGCAACCAGTCCTTCGTCCGCCCCCCAAGCGCCGCGCCCGCCGGTCGCGAGGAAAGCGGCGGCGACATCGTGTTCAACTTCGCCGACCAGCCCATCGAAGCGGTGATCAACAGCGTGATGGGCGACCTGCTGCACGAGAACTACAGCATCGCCCAGGGCGTGAAAGGCACTGTCAGCTTTTCCACCTCCAAACCGGTGAATAAGCAGCAGGCGTTGTCGATCCTCGAAACCCTGTTGTCCTGGACCGACAATGCCATGATCCAGCAGGGCAGCCGCTATGTGATCCTGCCGGCGAGCCAGGCGGTGGCGGGCAAACTGGTGCCGCAGATGCGCGTGGCACAGCCGTCCAGCGGGCTGTCGGCGCGGCTGTTTCCGTTGCGCTATATCTCGGCCACCGAGATGCAAAAACTGCTCAAGCCATTTGCTCGCGAGAACGCATTTTTGCTGGTCGACCCGGCGCGCAACGTACTGAGCCTGGCTGGCACTCCGGAAGAGTTGGCCAACTATCAGGACACCATCGACACCTTCGATGTGGACTGGCTCAAAGGCATGTCCGTGGGTGTGTTTGGCCTGCAACGCGCCTCGGTGGCCGAGCTGATGCCCGAGCTGCAAAAGATGTTCGGCCCCGACAGTGGCATGCCGTTGGCGGGCATGGTGCGTTTCCTGCCGATCGAGCGGACCAACTCGGTGGTGGCGATCTCGTCGCAGCCGCAGTACCTCAGCGAAGTCGGCGACTGGATCCACACCATCGATGAGGGCGGCGGCAACGAGCCGCAAATGTACGTGTATGACGTGCGCAATATGAAGGCCACCGACCTGGCCAAGTACTTGCGACAGATCTACGGCACGGGCGCGATCAAGGACGACGCCCCGGCTAAAGTCGCCCCTGGTCTGCGCACCGCGACCCTGTCATCCCCCGGCACCAACAGCACCTCCGGCAGTACGCCGGGCGGCTTGAGTAACAACCTCAATAACAACCCGCCCGCCGCGGAGGATGAAGAGCAGGAGCCCGAAGCCGATCAGGACAGCACCGCCCAGGACGCCAGTGAAGGCGCCCCGACCAAAAGCCTCGACGCCGGCACCCGCATCACCGCGCAGAAGAGCAGCAACCAACTGCTCGTACGCACGCGCCCGGTGCAGTGGAAAGAGATCGAATCGGCGATCAAACGCCTCGACAACCCGCCGCTGCAAGTGCAGATCGAGACGCGCATTCTCGAAGTCAAACTCACCGGTGAACTGGACCTGGGCGTGCAGTGGTACTTGGGGCGCCTGGCCGGTAACTCCACCAGCACCACCGTGGCCAACGCCGCCGGTAGCCAAGGTGCGCTGGGCGGTGGCGGGGCAGGGCTGGGGGCGACGGATTCGTTGTTCTACTCCTTCGTCAGCTCCAACCTGCAAGTGGCCCTGCACGCCCTGGAAACCAATGGCCGTACCCAAGTGCTGTCGGCGCCGTCGCTGGTGGTGATGAACAACCAACCGGCGCAGATCCAAGTGGGCGACAACATTCCCATCAGCCAGACCACGGTCAACACCGGTACCTCCGACACCACCTTGAGCAGCGTCGAATACGTGCAAACCGGTGTGATCCTCGACGTGGTGCCGCGCATCAATCCGGGCGGCCTGGTGTACATGGACATTCAGCAGCAGGTCAGCGACGCCCAGGACCAGGCCGCCAACAGCGACACGCAAAATAATCCGCGCATCTCCACACGCTCGGTCTCGACCCAAGTGGCGGTGCAGAGCGGGCAGACGGTGCTGCTCGGCGGCTTGATCAAACAGGACAACGCCGAAAGTGTCAGTGCAGTGCCCTACCTGGGGAAAATTCCGGGATTGCGCTGGTTGTTCGGCAACACCAGCAAGTCCAAGGACCGCACGGAATTGATCGTGCTGATCACACCGAGGGTGATCACCAGCAGCAGCCAGGCGCGACAAGTGACGGATGACTATCGCCAGCAGATGCAGTTGTTGCGGCCTGTTCAGTAAGCAGGTTTGAACTGCCTGCGTCATCGCAAAGGCTGGCTCATAACGCTGTGGTGAACAGGCTTGCCCTGCGCTGGGCTGCGAAGCAGCCCCACTCCAGACACTGTGGTTTTATCGGGCACACCGAGGGGCTTGGTTTTGGGGCCGCTTCGCAGCCCAGCGCGGGGCAAGCCCGCTCACCACAAAAAAACCTATTTTCTCAGGTCTTCCAGAGCGGCCGCAGCGCATGGTCGATCACCCAATGCGGCTCGCCGGGGCGGATGCAAGTGCCGCCGACCCAGCGTTCGTGTGAGGCGTGGTCGGGCCAATAGGCTTGGCCGCTGAGCACCTGATGGCCCAGGGGCGTCAGCGTCAGCACGCGACGGGGCCATTCCAGTTGTGTTGCGCTTTCGGTAAGTAACGGTTGCGCGCCATCGATGAGCGGGCGGAGCAGCGCATGGAACATCATGTCCCCCAGAAACGGCAGTGGTTCGCGCTTGGCCATCAGGTCGGCGAAGACACGCCCGAAGGGCATGGGCCCGGTGTCGGCGAGGCTGGTCAAGGCCAGGCGTTCGGTCAGCGACAGGCCGTCCTGGGCGCCAGGCAATTCTTGCAACTGACGCAACAAGGCCGGGCCCAGCAAGGGCAGGGCGGGGTGATGGGCGTGTGCCAGTTGCGCCAGTTTGAGTGGTGACGGATCGCAATAGGCCGACCAGGCCTGTTTGGCCAGTTGTACCGCGTCGTCACCGATCAAGCGCCGCTGTGGCCACAGCCAGGCGAGCACGTCCGGGGCCAGTTGGCCGATGCCGATAAAGCGTTCGACGCCTGGAATCTGCGCCACTTCAATCAACTCCAATTGGCGCGGAGCGCGGTCCAGGCTGGCCAGGACGCGGATCAGGAACAGCTGGTCATACGCGTCCGCTTCGCACCACAACACACTCGGGGTGTCGTCGGCCAGCGCCTGCAATTGCTGGTATTCATCGTCGACCCGGCGCGCCACGGTGGCCAAGTCCAGGGCGAAGGCCTGGCTGATAAAGGCGCTGCGTAGAGCGCGAAACGCCTCGGCGGGAAGGTCGCGTACCGGGCCCATGCACAGCGGGTCGGTGAGCATGCGGAACTGGCCCTGGAAGCCGGCCAGTTGCAAGGTGTGGGCGATGTCGCTGCCGCAGCGCCAATGGGTGGTGCGCGCTTCGTCGCTGGCGTGGAAATCGGGATGGCGCGCGGCAAAGTCGAGGGCGTCGACATGGGCCTTGAGCTTGGGCCAACTGCTGAACCCCAACTGCTTGGCGATCTGCCATTGGGCCTGGGACAAGGTCGCACCGGGGTCTTGGGCTTTGAGCTGCGGCAGCAATTCCTTGGCGCGCTTGCGCTGCTGCTCAAGGTTGAGGCGACCATCGGTGGTGGAGGTGATAGGAAGTGGCGACATACGAGCTCCTGGGCTTACCTTTTTCCGCTGTCAGGTGGGGAGTCGTAGCAATCGGATGGGTGTTGCGGTGTCCTGGGCGCAGCCCTTTCCGCGGAAGGTGGCGTGGATCGCGCCAGGCCGCAAATATAGGCAGCATGGCAGGCGATTGCAAGGCGGCCCTCACGCAGAGGGCCGCTTTGCCTTACTTGTCCTGGCGCGCGTCCAGGGTCTTGCGGTGTTCGGCCAGGAACGGCTGTTCGGCCGGATCAAAGCGATCGATCCCGGCAGTGAAGCGGTGCCAGTACGGGTATAACGGCTGGCGCCGTGTCACGGCTTCGATGCGGGAGGATTGCGCCTCGGTGAGCTTCAACTCGGTGGCCGCCAGGTTATCGCGCAGGTGTTCCTCGGTGCGCGCGCCGACGATCAGCGAGGTGATGCCCGGACGATCCTTGAGCCATGCCAGGCACGTACGCGCCACCGAGACGCCGTGCTCGTCGCCTACCGAGGCGAGGGTTTCGATGATGTCCAGCGCGCGCTCCTGATCATGCACGTAGGGTTCCGGCCAGTCGCTGCCCTGGCGGGTATTGGCCGGCGGCTTTTGCCCTCGGCGGGTGGAGCCGGTCAACAGACCTTCGCCCATCGGTCCCCACACCAGGGTGCCCACGTGCTGATCGAGGGCCAGCGGCAGTAATTCGTACTCGGCCTCGCGGGATTCCGGCGTGTAGTAGATCTGTTGCGTAATGGGTTTGAGCATGCCGTGCAACTCAGCTTTGCCCAGGGTTTTCATCATTTGCCAGGCCGTGAAATTGCTGGTGCCGAAATAGCGGATCTTGCCCGAACCCACCAACAAACGCAGGGCTTCGAGGGTTTCCTCGATGGGCGTCATACCGTCCCAGTTGTGCAGCTGATACAGGTCGATATGGTCGGTGCCCAGGCGCTTCAAACTGGCTTCGCAGGCTCGGATCAAGTGATAGCGCGACGAGCCGGAGTTGTTCGGGTTGTTGTCCACCGGGCTGCGCCCTTTGGTGGCCAGCAGGATGTCGTTGCGCTTGTCGCCAAGCGCCTTGCCGACCACTTCCTCGGCCAAGCCATGGGAATAGAGGTCGGCGGTGTCGACCATGTTCACCCCGGCGTCGAACGCGATGTCGAACATGCGCCTGGCCTGGGGCACGTCTACGCTGCCGCATTTCTCAAACTCGGCGCGGCCGCCAAACGGTACGGTGCCCAGGATGATTTCGGATACCAGCAGACCCGAATGGCCCAGTTGTCGATACTGCATGTCGCCTCCTGCTAAACGTTGAACGTGAAGTTCTGAGCCGTGCAGCTGGCGATAGTTTGAATTTTTTCCATGAAACCTCGATACGCCTGCTGCATCGCTGTGCTGGATACATGTGGATAGGCATTGTTTCGCCAGATGAAATACTCGATTGTGAAGCGTGGTGATTCCATCGGTGGCAGCAGCGCTGGAAGATGGTCAGCGCTGCCTACCCACTACTTTTTTGGAGCCTGTCATGTCTCAGCCTGCGATCAAACTCTACGGTTTTCCGTTATCCGGCCACTCCCATCGAGTCGAGCTGATGTTGTCGCTGTTGGGGCTGCCCAGTGAATTTATTCTGGTCGACCTCAAGCAAGGCGCGCATAAAAGCGCGGCGTTTCTGGCCAATATCAACAGTTTCGGTCAGGTGCCGGCCATCGATGACGGCGGCGTGGTGCTGGCCGATTCCAATGCGATCCTGGTGTACCTGGCGAGCCGGTACGGTAACGGCCAATGGCTGCCGAGTGACCCGGTGGGGCAGGCGCGGGTCCAGCGCTGGCTGTCGGCCGCCGCCGGGCCGCTGCACGCAGGGCCTGCCACCGCGCGGCTGGCGGTGGTGTTTGGCGCCGATGTGGATGCGCCGTTGGCCATCAGCCGCGCCCATGGGTTGTTGAGCCTGTTGGAGCAGCAACTGAGTCAGACACCGTTTTTGGTGGGCGAGCAGCCGAGCATTGCCGATGTGGCGTTCTACAGTTACGTAGCTCACGCGCCGGAAGGCAATGTGTCGTTGGCCGACTACCCTCAGGTACGCAGCTGGCTGGGGCGCATCGAAGCCCTGCCGGGTTTTGTCGGTATGCCGCGCACAGCCGTCGGTTTGCAATCGAGCTAGGGAGAGTCAATGGACCGATTTCATGAAATGCAGGTGTTTCTGGCGGTGGCCGAGGAGCAGGGCTTCGCTGCGGCAGCACGGCGGTTAAATACGTCGCCCCCCAGCGTGACCCGTGCCATCGCCGCGATGGAACAACGCCTCGGCACACAGCTGCTGGCGCGCACCACCCGCAGCCTGCACCTGACTGAAGCCGGCCAGCGTTATCTGGAAGATTGCCGACGCATCCTCGCCGAGTTGGACGAGGCCGAGGAGGCGGCGGCGGGCAGTTACGCCAGCCCCTGGGGCCACCTGACGGTGACCGCCCCGGTGCTGTTCGGCGAGCTGTATGTGGCGCCGCTGCTGGGCGAATACCTCGACCGATTCCCCCAGGTGACGATCAACGCGCTGCTGGTCGATCGTGTGGTGAACATGGCCGATGAAGGTGTCGACGTGGCCGTGCGTATTGGCCATCTGCATGAGCCGGGGCAGCAGGCGCTCAAGGTCGGCGAAGTGCGCCGCGTGGTGTGTGCTGCGCCGGGCTATCTGGAGCGGCATGGCCGGCCCGAACATCCCGGGCAGTTGCGCGAGGCTACGATTGCCACCTCGTCCGCCAGCCAAGTGGTCAGCGAATGGCAATTCGTCGACGACGGTCGCTCGCTGACGGTGCCGATTACCCCACGCCTGGTGGTCTCGGCGAATAACGCGGCGATCCACCTGGCGCGGCTGGGCTGGGGGATGACGCGGGTGCTGTCGTATCAGGTCGCGGCGGCGGTCGCGGCCGGTGAGCTGGAGATTGTGCTGGACGCCTTCGAGCCGCCGCCGCTGCCGATCCAGGTGGTGTTCCACAACCGTGGGCGCGTGCCGGCCAGGGTCAACACCTTTGTCGACTTTCTCAGCCAGCGCCTGAGCCAGGATGCTGCGTTGAACCCGTCCCACCGGCCCTCGCCTTGATGGAGCGTTATCGCGATATGCAGTTGTTCGCCGCGCTGGCCGGGCAACCGAGCCTGGCCTCGGCGGCGCGCGCTGCTCGGGTGTCCGGCCCGACCTTGGTGCGCGCCATTGCCCGTTTGGAGGCGCGTCTGGGGGTGGCGTTGTTGCGGCGCAGCACCCGCGGCGTCAGCCTCACCACTGCCGGCGCCGCCTACCTGGCCGATTGCGTGCGGTTGCTGGCCGCCGTCGACGCCGCCGAAGCCTCGGCCAAGGGCTTGCAGATGCAGGTTCAGGGCAGCCTGCGGGTGTGCTTGCCGTTACTGTTCAGCCGCTACGTGATGGCGCCGGTATTGGCCGACTATCTGGCGAACTACCCCGACATGCGCTTGCGGGTGCGCTATCAGGACCCTCACCCTAACCTGCACGAGGAGGGGCTGGATGTGGCGATCCTGGTGGGCGAATTGCCCAACTCAGCGCTGATCGCGCGACCTTTGGGCCAGGTGCGACCCATTCTGTGCGCAAGCCCCGATTACCTGGCTGCCCACGGTGACCCCAACCACCCCGATGAACTCAAGCAGCATCGCTTGATCGCCAGCCCCGCCCCCCACGACCCGTTCCGCACCCGCGCGCGTCTGGCCTGTTCCACGGTGCAAGGCGCGATCAATGCCGCCGTACAGGGCGCTGGATTGTTGCAGTGCCTCAGTTATCCGGTGCATGAGCATTTGCTCAGCGGGGCCCTGCGCCGTGTGCTGCCGGACTTCGACGGACCACCGCTGCCGGTGCAGGTGGTGTACCGCGAGGGCAGGCAGGCGCCGATGCGAGTGCGCAGTTTTGTCGAACACTGTGTGAGCGCGCTGCGCGGGCATCCGGCATTTCAGTTGGCGTAACAGTGGATTGCCGGAGGTGGTGATTCCCTCGTCGCGTATCGGGGCGCAGCATTCGCCTATCCCTAATTGGAGGTGGCCCTATGAACCCGATCGAACAGTCCCCTTGGCATGCCGGCGAGCGGCAGATGCAGCACAGCGCTGGCGTTGCCGAGCGCATGGCGATGGTCGGGCCCAAGGTGATTCGCGACCACTTGCCCGAACAGCACCGGGATTTCTACCCCTTGCTGCCCTACCTGGTGCTGGGCGCGGTGGATGCGCAAGGCCTTCCCTGGGCGACCCTGGTGGAAGGTGCGCCGGGCTTTGTGCATTCGCCCGACCCGCAGCGCTTGCAGATCGACAGCCTGCCCTCGGCGGGCGATCCGGCCCGTGCGGGGCTGCATCAGGGCGCGTCGGTGGGCGTACTCGGCATCGACCTCAATACCCGTCGTCGCAATCGCATGAACGGCCGCATCGGCGCTCTTGACCACGAAGGATTGTCGATCGAGGTGGTGCACACCTTCGGTAATTGCCCCAAGTTCATCCAATTGCGCCCGGTCGAAGGCGTCGCCCGCAAACCGGGCAGTGCGGTTGAGCGCTACGATCACTTGGATGCCGCCGCGCAGCACCTGATTCGCAACGCCGACACCTTCTTCGTCGCCAGTTACGTCGACACCGGCAGCGAGCGCGCGGTGGACGTTTCCCACCGGGGCGGCAATACCGGTTTCGTGCGCGTCGACGGCAACGTGCTGACCATTCCCGACTACGCCGGCAACCTGTTTTTCAACACCCTGGGCAACCTGGCGGCCAACCCGGTGGCAGGGCTGTTGTTTATCGATTTCGACACGGGGGATGTGTTGCAGCTTGTCGGGCGCACCACGCTGATCCTGGACGGGCCGCAAGTGGCGCTGTTCGAAGGCGCCCAGCGCGTGTGGACAGTGACCGTGGAGCACAGGGTTCGGCGCCCGGCGGCATTGGCCTTGCGCTGGCGGTTTGCGGAGTTCTCGCCGTTCAGTCTGGCGATGGGGTGATTGTTTCTGTGGCAACTGCAAATAGGATGAGCAGCGGGCCAGGTGTGAAGGGTGAGACTTCTGTGGTGGGCGGACCTGGCTTCATCCTGCTTCGTATCCAGACGCTGCCGCGCCGATCATCCACTTGGCTAACCCGTGCCGGCCGCTGACGCCCAGCTTGGTGGCGGCGCGTTTGAAGTAGGTTTCGATCGAGCTGTTTTTCACACTGAGCTTTTGCGCCAACTGCGGCACGGTACCGCCGGTCAACAGGCCCAGGCACACCTGTTGCTCGCGCGCGGACAGGCTGACGGCGTCCAGGGACAGGCGTTGGTAGAACGCACGGTGCAACTGCGATTGTTCGGGCAGCGCGTGATCCGGATTACGCGGTACCTGATGCAGCAGTTGTACGTGGTGTTCGAGCAGCGGCAGCAGGGTATCCGACAGTCGCTTGAGGAATGACAGCTGTGCCAAGGCAAAGCCGCGTTCGGTGTCGGATCGGTACAGCGAGATCACCCAGCGTCGGTTGCCTTGGCGTGACACCAGGTGGCACTGGTGTAGGTTGTTGATCCTTGGGTTTATCTGGATCAGCAACGGGTCCTGCATGTCGAGCATGTCCCGCAGCAACGGCTGGTCCTGCCCCGACGTCAGGCATGGCGGCCGTGCGTGCGGGTGGCCGGCGCTGCCCAGCCGCTTGATGTCGAGGACGTGCCCGGGCAATTCATCCAGGGTCCACTCACTGAGGTCGACCCATTGGGCAGGCACCGATCGGTTGACCAACTGCAGCAGATGGTCGGCGAAATGGGCGTGGCCGCTATGGGCAATCACCTCGCCCAGTTGCGCGTAGAAATGCGGGCTCTCGGGTTCGTGTGGCTGGGCATCCATGGCCCGCCGAGCGTCAAGGTTCGGCACTGTTAATGGTCGCCCTGGGAGTTTGCTTGAAGCATAAGCGCCTGATCCTACTTATCCAGCTGAAACGAGGTAGACAACGTGCCATAAATATCGCGTCATTAATTCGACGTTTCTGAAGGGCATTTCCGGATATGGATCTGGGGGTCAAATTTTTGATTTATCCTAACTATATGAAATGTATGGATAATATTTAGCGAGAGACAGGCAAGTACTCGGGTTGACCTCGCCAAACAGTAGCCAATGTCTTACAGCGCTTTAATCGTTTCAGCCGTCGGGCTTCAGGGATGGGGACCTATTCGTTTGGATATCGGGGCAAGAGGGCGGCAGTGAAGTCAATCTTCCCTTTCAGGGCTGGCGCGGAATGAATGCTTTGCTGCCGTCCTGCCTCGCCCGGAACAGCCGTTCGCCGTTATCCGGTTGTGTCGTGATGACCTGATGGTCTGCGGCGAGGTAAGCCAGTGGCGTCGGGTCGTCCTTGGAGAACGCTGTGACGATAATCGTGCGCTCTGGGGCGAAGTGCCGGCCGCTGGTGGTGTCCAGCCAAGCCATGAACGCGGCGCTGTCGCCTTGGCGCGGGAAGTTTTGGGCCTGGCTGACGTAGTAGAACGCGTTGCCTTGGTTTTGCAGGTACAGGGGCACCTTGTTGTCGACTTCCAACATGACCATCTGCCATTGATCCCACGGCGCGGTTTTGACCGCCTCGGTGCGTACATCCTCGGCAAAGCGGGTGACGCCGCCATTGCCGTTGCTCCAGGGGTAGGCCACGCCGAGCATACCGAGCATCACCACGGCGGCGATGGCGAAACCCTTGTGCCAGCGCGTCCCACTGGCCGGCTTTTTCGCCAGGCGTTCGCTCAACCACCAAGCGGCCAACAGCTGGGCGAATGGCACCAGCGGCAGCACGTAGTAACTGCGTCGGCTGCCGCTGGCGGTAAAAAACACAAACAACAGACCCAAGCCCCAAACCAGCCAGCGCACATTGGCAGGCGTATGGCGCCAGTGCCGCACGGCCAGCCACAGACCCAGCAGCCAGCACGGCGTCCAGGGCAGGGTGTAGGCGGGCAGGTAGATCAGGTAGGTGTAGATCGGCCCCATGTGGTCGAAGGGATCGAAGAAGCGCACCACGTTTTCCCGGAACACCAACGTCAGGCCGCTCTCGCCGTAAGTCGCTGCGCCGTAGAGGTGAGATAACACGAACGGTACCGCATATGCCGCGCCGCCAATCAGTGCGGCCAGTAACAAGCGCAGGTTGAGGTGCTGCCTGTAGCGCTGCTTGCTGAGCAGGTGCGGCAGCAACACCAGGCCTGGCAGCACCACGCCGATCAAGCCTTTGAACAGCGACGTCGCTGCCAGTAACAGGCAGAACACGGTGTAACGTCCCAGCCGTGTGTCGTCCGGCCCACGCCAGTACCACCATACGGCGGCGAGGACGCCGCACAGAGTCAGCACATCCGCCGTGGCCACCCGCGCCCAGAACAGGAAGTAGAACGTGGTGGCGAGCATCCAGCCCGCGATCAGACCGGTGCCTCTGCGAAACAGGCGCTCGCCGAGCAGGTAGATCAGCCACACGCTCAACCACGCAGCGATGACCGAGGGTAAGCGCAGCGACCACGGGCCCAGGCCGCCCATCAGGTGCGCCATGCCGGTGATCATCCAGTAGGAGGGCAGGGGTTTGTCGTAATACGGCGCGCCTTTGAGGTAGGGGTCGAAGTAATCGCCGCTCTGCAACATCTGCAAGGCAATGTTCGCCCAACGGGTTTCCGGCCCCCATAGGTCACGCGCGCCGAGCCCGCACAACAGCAACAGGGCACAGACGCCGAGCAGTAACAGCAAGGCGCCACGTTCGCCGCGAGGAAAGGCCGGCATCAGGGCACCTGCGGGTACAGGGTCAGTTCCAGATAGCCTTTGTTATAGCGTTTACCACCCAGCGGCAGTTGCCCAGCCTCGGCCATTTCGCTGGTGCTGCCGACCCGCAGCAGCACGCCGACCGGGCCGTGACGGCGGGCCTCTTTGAGCCAGTCCTGAACCTGCGCCACGTCCACCTTACGCTGCGCGGCATCGGGGTATTGCAGGCCGTAACGCAATTCGCCCTCGGTGTTGTACAGCGTCACGTCAGGGCGTTGCAGGCGCCAGGCGAGGGCGCTGGCGCTTTCCAGTTGGTTGCTCAGCAAGGCGCTGGTTTGCTGCAGTTCGCCCAGGTGTTCTTGCACGAATTGGTCGGGCATTTCGTTGTCGGTGATCAGTGCCGGCATGCCGGCCGGCAGCAGTACCACCAGCAGGCCGATGCCCAGGGTCGGCATGGCCCACAGCGTCAACGGGCGGAAGGCTTGCAGCAGGTTGGTCAGAATCCACACCAACAGCACGATAAAGGTCAGGGACAGGCTGAACATCTCGGCATGGCTATTGCCGTATAGCGGTCGGGCGATTTGCAGGTAAATCAGGCCGATCATCGCCGCCATGCCAATGGCGAAATTAAGCAGGCCGTTAAGGCAGATCGACCGGGCTTTGCCTTGGCTGATCAGGTCGATCAAGGTGTGCCCCATGAGCAGGGCGAGCGGCAGCAGGCACGGCATGATATAGGTCGGCAGCTTACCGTTGCTGAGGCTGAAGAATCCCAGCGGCAGCAGTAGCCACAGGGCCAGGAAGCGAATGGGGGCCTGGGTTTTTTCCTGCCAGGTCTTGCGCAGGGTGTTGGGTAACAGCCCCGCCCAGGGCAGGCACGCCACAGCCATGATTGGCAGGAAAAACCACCACGGCCGCACATGCTGCGCATCCGCGGCGCTGAAGCGGCGAATATGTTCGTTCCAGAAAAAGAAGCGCCAGAAATCCGGTTCCTGCACATGAATCGCCCACACCCAGGGCAAGCACACCAGCGCCGCCACTAGTACCGCCAGTGGGCCGTAGCGCAGCAATTCCCCCAGGCGCCGTTGCCAGAGCATATAGGGCACCGCGATCAATACAGGTAGCGCCCAGGCCAGAAAGCCTTTGGTCATAAAGCCCATTGCGCAGGCAAGCCCCACGATGGCCCAGGCGCTCAGTCGGCCAGGCAGTGTTTGACTGTCGAGGGCAAACCACAACGCGACCAGACTCAGGTTGACCCACAGCGTGAAAAGCGGATCGAGGTTGGAATACCCGGCTTGGCCGGCGATCAAGCCGAAGCTCAGGTAGAGCAGGGCGCAGGCGAAGGTTTTGCGCGGATCATTCCACAGGCGGCGGGCGAGCAGATAGGCCAGCAACACACTCAGGCCGCTGGTCAGGGCCGAGGCGATGCGCACGCCGAACAGGTTCTGGCCGAACACGGCTTGGCCCAGGGCGATCAGCCAATAGCCTCCGGCGGGTTTTTCGAAATAGCGCATGCCCATAAAGTGCGGTGCCACCCAGTTGCCGCTGAGCAGCATTTGCTGGCTGACCTGGGCGTAGCGGGTTTCATCCGGCGTCCACAAACCGTGCAGGCCCAAGGGCAGCAGATAAAACCCTGCGAAGGCCAATAACAGCAGGTGCAACGGTTTTATGCGGGGCATGGCAACGTCGCTCCTTGACGTTTTATGGAGACTGTTTGAACTAATAAAGTCATAGCGGAAGAACCAAAGCGTTCACTAAGTGGCGAGAAAGAGTCATGGCGTCCTGATTTAAAGACGCAATTCAACATGCCAGAACAGGGCTGTCTTTTTGCTGAACACGCTGTGGCGGTTGTTGTAACTGTGCTTAAAGTTGCTTGAGGGCAGCGGGCCAATCGGGGTTATTAACAATGCCCAGGGTTTTGAACTTACCGTTGGGCAGAACTTGCACGAACAGTGCACTGCCGTACTCGGGAAACCGCGCACGGGGGTAGCCCAGATGGGTTTCAAAGTCGGCGATGCAGCCGCTGTGCGTGACGAACACCAGGTTGCGCCCGGGCTGTTTATGGCTGAGCAATTCCTCGCCCATGGCCGCGCCGCAGACGGCTTGCTGGCTGGCGGTGACATCGGTCTTGCCGAACATGAAGCGGGACGTCTGGGCGGTACGAATAGCCGGGCTGGCGAGCACGTCGCTGCCTTCCATGCCCAAGGATTTAAAGGCTTTGCCGAGTTGTTCGGCGCGTTGGCTGCCTTTGATCGTCAGGCCTTCGACGGGGCCCAGGCACGGGTTGCTCGAACGGTCGCAGCGCTCTTCATGGCGCACCAGTACGATCAAGTCGCCATCGCGCCAGAGCGGCAACACCGACGAACTCAGCAGGCGATTGCCGACACCCAAGTCCCGTGGCGATAAGGGCCAGTTCATGAAAGCAGTCACGAGCAAGGCAACTACCGCAATGCCCAGCCAGAGCACTGACAAGCGCTTGAGAAAGTGTCGGTGTGCGCGTGGTTTGGTCAGGGTCAGGTCAACCACTTCATTCACCTTGGGCGCTGTCGCCAGCGTTTTATTTATTGGGCGCGACATGTTGGCGAGTGCCTTGAGTGGAGCCAGAAGCTGTCACAGAGCGGCTGTCTTTTCGCTGAACATGGAGCGTTTAAAAGTTGCCAGGCGTAGCAACTAACAAGTTGCCGACGGATGACGCTTGGCCGGCAATTTAAAGAGTGACGGGTGGCCGTCCGGTGAAATCCATGTGAAAAATTTGCGTGGGCTCGGACCGCAGCCGTTATCCTCGATGGCCACCCATCAAACGAGTGCTCCCATGTTGCAGGTGCAAGGCGTGTTTAAAAGCTATGTCACTCCTCAGGGCCCGTTGACGGTGCTGGCCGGTGTCGATCTGCACCTGGCCGCACGCAGCAGCTTGGCGTTGATGGGGGAGTCGGGCAGCGGCAAGAGCACGCTGTTGCATCTGGTGGCCGGGTTGGATCGAGTCGATAGTGGCCGTATCCAGATCGGCGAACAGCGCCTGGACCGGATGAGCGAGGCGCAACTGGCGCATTGGCGGCGCACGGACATCGGCCTGGTGTTTCAGCAATTCAACCTGATCGGCAGTTTGCGCGTGGCCGACAACCTGGCATTCCAGGCGCGGCTGGCGGGGCGTTTCGATGCCCATTGGCAGGCCCAATTGATCGAGCGCCTGGGCCTGAAGGATTTGCTCAGGCGTTACCCGGAGCAACTCTCGGGCGGCCAGCAGCAGCGGGTCGCGGTGGGGCGTGCGCTGGCTTCGCGTCCGCGGCTGTTGTTGGCCGACGAGCCCACCGGCAACCTCGACGAAGCCACCAGCGACGAGGTGTTGCAACTGATGCTCGACCTGTTGCGCGACAGCCCCACCAGCCTGTTGATGGTCACCCACAGCCCACGCCTCGCTGCACGACTGGATCGCCAGGTAGTGCTGCATCGCGGCCAGGTCGTAGCGGCGGGAGCGGTCTGAGGTGGCGGTGTTCTATTGGACGTTGCGCGCCTTGCTCAGCCATTGGCGACGCCATCCCGTGCAGTTTTTCAGCGTGCTCACCGGCCTGTGGCTGGCCACCGCGTTATTGACCGGGGTGCAAGCCCTCAACAGCCAGGCGCGCGACAGCTACGCCCGCGCCAGCCAATTGATCGGCGGCGAACCCCAGGCCGGCCTCGCGATGCCGGACGGCGCCAGTTTTCCCCAGGCACTGTTTGCCCAGTTGCGCCGTGCCGGGTGGCCGGTGTCGCCGGTGGTGCAGGGCAGGGTGCAACTTCAAGGGCATGCAGACCTGCGCCTGCAATTGATGGGCATCGACCCGCTGTCGCTGCCTGGCAGTGGCGCGGTAGCGGGGCAGCGCTTGAGCCAGGCGCAGATGCTGGCGTTCTTCGCGCCGCCGGGCCGCACCTGGGTCGCCCCGCAAACCTTGCAAGCCCTCGGGCTGCAAGCGGGTGAGCAACCCTTGACGCTGAATGGGCAGCGCCTGCCGCCGTTGCAGGCCCAAGCGGATATGGCGCCTGGGCTGTTGCTCACGGATATCGCTTTCGCCCAGCCGTTGCTGGGGATGCCCGAGGGTTTGTCACGCCTGTTGCTGGACAACGCCTTCGCCGCCGACCGCCCCACGCCGCCCGCCGGGCTCCAACTCAAGCAAGGCGAGGACAACAACCTCGCGCGGCTGACCGAGAGCTTTCACCTGAACCTCGACGCACTGGGCTTTTTGTCCTTCGTAGTCGGGCTGTTTATCGTGCATGCCGCCATCGGCCTGGCCCTGGAGCAGCGGCGTGGGTTACTGCGCACCTTGCGTGCCTGCGGCGTCAGCGCGCGTTGCCTGATCGTCGGCTTAGGGGTGGAGTTGGGTGCATTGGCGTTGCTCGGCGGCGTGCTCGGCGTGGCCAGCGGTTACCTGCTGGCCAGCCTGTTGCTGCCGGATGTGGCCGCCAGCCTGCGCGGTCTGTATGGCGCCGAAGTGCCGGGGCAATTGAGCCTGAACCCAGGCTGGTGGCTGGCCGGTTTGGGCGTTAGCCTGCTCGGCGCCTTGCTCGCCGGCGCCAGTAGCCTATGGCGTGCAGCGCGCCTGCCGTTGCTGGCGTTGGCCAATGCCCAAGCCTGGCACGAGGCCCACGGGCGCTGGTTGCGGCGTCAAGGCTACGTGGCCGCCGCCGCGCTGCTGGTGGCCCTCTTGGCGCTGTGGCGCGGCGATAGCCTGGCCGCCGGCTTTGTGTTGATGGCCGCGTTGCTGCTGGGCGCCGCCCTGGGGTTGCCGGTGTTGCTTAACGGCTTGCTCAAAGCAGTGCTGGGCCGCAGTCGCTCGGTGCTCGGCCAATGGTTTCTCGCCGATTGCCGTCAGCAACTGCCGGCCCTGAGCTTGGCGCTGATGGCGTTGCTGTTGGCGCTGGCCGCCAATATCGGTGCCGGTTCCATGACCTCGGGCTTTCGCCATACATTCAATCATTGGCTGGAACAACGCCTGACCGCCGAGCTGTACCTCAACCCCCAAAGCCCGGCCCAGGCCGAGCAACTGGGCACCTGGCTGGCGCAGCAACCACGGGTGCGTGCGGTACTGCCCACCTGGCAGGTGGCGGTGCAGGTGCAAGGCTGGCCGGCGGACCTGTCAGGGGTGGTCGACGATCCCACCTATCGGCAGCACTGGCCGTTGCTGGAAGCGGCGCGCGCGCCTTGGGACCAATTGCGTGACGGCGACAGCGTGATGCTCAGCGAGCAACTGGCGCGCCGCCTGGCAGTCAGCGTGGGCGAAACGCTGAACCTGTCAACGCCGCAGGGGCCGTGGACGCCGAAGGTGGTGGGCATCTACGCCGACTACGGCAACCCCAAGGGCCATCTGCTGATCAATGCCACCCACTTGCTCAGCCACTGGCCGGGCCTGTCGCCGTCGCGTTTCAACCTGCGAGTCGCGCCGTCCGATGTGCCAGCGCTGATCCGTGACCTGCAACGGGTGTTTGCCCTGGAGGACAGCCGCATCATCGATCAGCAGCAACTCAAGGGCTGGTCGAGCCAGGTGTTCGAACGCACATTCGCCGCCACCGCCGCGCTCAATAGCCTGACCCTCGGCGTGGCGGGCGTGGCGTTGTTCATCAGCCTGCTGACCCAGAGCCAGAGCCGCCTCGGTCAACTCGCACCGCTGTGGGCGCTGGGCGTGACGCGGCGACAATTGATGCTGCTCAACCTCGGCCAGACCTGGCTGCTGGCGGTGCTCACCTTGTGCCTGGCGCTGCCGCTCGGGCTGCTGCTGGCGTGGTGCCTGGACGCGGTGATCAATGTGCAGGCGTTCGGCTGGCGCCTGCCGTTGCAGGTGTTCCCATGGCAATTGGCGCAATTGCTGGGCCTGGCACTGCTGGCCACGTTGCTGGCTTCGGCCTGGCCGTTGTGGCAGTTGTATCGCAGCCGTCCGGCGGACTTGTTGAGGACATTTGCCCATGAAGGTTAAGTCGTTGTGTTGGGCTGTGCTGTGGCTGCTGGCGGCCTGCGATAAAGCCCCTGCGCCCGCGGAAAGCTTCGCCGGCCTTGGCAGCGATGCGGCGGACTTTGCCCAAGTGGTGCCCGGCAAAGTCTTCAGCTTTCCCGAAGACCATGGCCCCCACGCGGGGTATCGCATCGAATGGTGGTACGTCACCGCCAATCTCAAGGATGCCCAGGGCAATCAGTTCGGTGTGCAGTGGACATTGTTTCGCAACGCCCTGAAGGCCGGGCCCACCCAACCGGGCTGGCACGACTCCACCCTGTGGCTCGGACATGCAGCCGTCACATCCGCCACCCGCCACTACGCCGCCGAACGCTTTGCCCGTGGCGGCGTGGGTCAGGCCGGGGCGCAAGCGGCGCCGTTCAATGCCTGGATCGATGACTGGAATTTCGCCAGCCGCCCCGGTGCCACCCGCGCATTGACCGACATGCAACTCAAGGCCCACGGTGCGCAATTTGCCTACGACCTGCGCCTGACCTCCCAGCGCCCGCTGGTGTTACAGGGCGACAACGGCTACAGCCGCAAATCCGATCAGGGCCAGGCGTCGTATTACTACAGCCAGCCATTCTTCAGCGCCGAGGGCAGCGTAAGCATTGATGGCAAGACCTATCAGGTCAGCGGCCCCGCCTGGCTCGACCGCGAATGGAGCAGCCAACCGCTGAGCGCCAGCCAGAGCGGCTGGGACTGGTTCTCCCTGCACCTGGATCGCGGCGCACAATTGATGCTGTTCCGGGTGCGGCAAACCGACGGTGCGCCCTACCTGACCGGCACCTGGATCGACCGCGAAGGCCGTACCCAGACCCTGCACAATGGCGATATCCAACTGACGCCGTTGCACACTACCGCCATCGATGGGCGCCAGATACCGACGCGCTGGTCGCTGAAGATCCCCAGCAAACAGCTGGACATCACCACCGAGGCGCTTAACCCCAACGCCTGGATGAACCTGAGTATTCCGTACTGGGAAGGCCCGGTGCGCTTTGACGGTGGGGTAGGTTACTTGGAGATGACCGGTTATTAGGGGTGTTTCCGTAGGCGCTGTTTCTTCACCCGGTAGGCAACTTCCCAAATGCACTTCACCCCACCTTCGCTTGTGTCCGGGGCGTAGGCGCTTGCTTATATTTCCACGCCATCTTCTTTGCATCACGGATGTAGGGCATGGCGCAGAGCTATATCAACGACCGCACCACGGACTACCACAGCTTGAAATCCCGCCTGATGGGCAGCGCCCCGACCCGCCAACGTTCCGAGCATTTTGATGTGTTGAACCGACACCTGCGCCCCGGCCTGGTCACGCCGGGGCAGTTGGTGATTATTCCCGATCCCCACAGCCTAAGTTGCTCCGGCGAGGAAGCCTGGTTGATGCGCCATGCCGAAGCAGTGCGACGCAACCTGGACATGAACTCATCCACCGGCAAGGCCTTGATCGACAACTATGACTTGTTACAAAGCTTTATGGCGTACAGCTCCATAGGCATCGGCAGCGCCACAGCGGCCTGGGCGCGGCATCTGAATGACGTGGCGCAGACCTTGGAAGAAATCGAGCAGTTGCATCAGCGCTTGAAAGACGGCGCATTGGACCGCGATGCCTTTATCCAACAGCGCCAGACCCTGTTCCGCCGCCTGGACCTGCAACTGCAAGGCGCGGCACGTTTTGGCACAGGGTTGCAGGGGCATGAATCGTTGAAAAAGGTGCTGGGAATATCGACCAAAAGCTATCTGCATAAAGGTGAGATCGCCGGGTATGCACAGCGGATTCGGGAGACCGCGCAAATGTCGAAGTGGCTGGGCAAAGGGACCTATCTCGGCGTGGCGCTGGATGTGGGCGTGGCGGGGTTGGAGATCAAGGAGGCGTGTGTGACGGGGCGAGAGGCGCAGTGCAGGAGGGCGAAGTATGTGGAGACGGGGAGGTTGGTGGGGGCGGTGTCGGGGGCGGCTGGAGCTGCAAGTTTCGGCGCTAAATTAAGTCGGCGTGCATGCAACATCTTTTTAGGTATTGCGGCTAAAGGGCGTGGTGAACTCATCTGTAGTGTTATCGGAGGTGCTGCGGGTGGTTATGAGGGCGGCAATATACTTGGCGATAGCGGAGCGTTTCTGGGGGGAAAGATACTGGAGGTCAACGGGAGCCTGATATTCGAGCCAGAGGGGGTTTAACCATGTCGTTTTTTGTCGCCTTCACTGTAGTGAATTTTGTTGGAGTATTAGTCCTCTTGGGACTGATGCTTTTTGTCGAATATACAAAACTCGACGAGCTGGAAAGTTACCTCAGCGAAAACGAGAAGGTCCTTAGATATAAACGTTTTTGGAAAAGAAATCAGCGAATTGACCGTTTTCATCGCATGGGGTTGATGATCGATATTCTGTCAACGCCTAAGGCTTTCCTGAAAGCCAGCCTCGTGACTGAGGCTGAGTTGGCATCTGTCCTTTTAGCGCTTAAACGATGGGCATTATGGCCATATTGTGTTTCTTATATTTGGATTGTCACTGCCGGCATTTGGTACGTCTGGTTCAATTGGTGGTCGGAGTGGACTTGACTGTGGATTTTTTTCTTGTCTACACCATTGTTGTGTTTGTTGGGACGTTTATCGTTTTGGGACTGATACTTTATGCCGAATATACGAAACTCGACGAGCTGGAAAGTTATTTCAGTGAAAACGAGAAGGTTTGTAGACATAAACGTTTTTGGAAAAGAAATCAGCGAATTGACCGTTTTCATCGCATGGGGTTGATGATCGATATTCTGTCAACGCCCAAGGCTTTTCTGAAAGCCGGTCTTGTGACTGAGGCGGAACTGGCATCTGTTCCTTTAGCGCTTAAA